>Ga0194135_10000035_pt1 | contig 73864 bp, 67 predicted proteins | sample LitLau_LLRF_2013_FD_134024 | JGI IMG/M metagenome (GOLD analysis project Ga0194135, IMG submission 134024) | Freshwater sediment microbial communities in response to fracking from North America - Little Laurel Run_MetaG_LLRF_2013 (version 2) | ecosystem: Environmental > Aquatic > Freshwater >...
AACAGGCGGAGTTCAGACAATTTTGGTTCCAAACGGAACGGTTACTATTTCGGCTACAGGAGTAATTAGTTTTACTGCCGATGCCAATTTTAATTCGGCTACAGCCATTAGTTTTCCTTATGTAATCAGCGATGGTCATGGCGGAACTGCTACAGCAAATCAGCTTATCACAGTTACGGCTGTTAATGATAATCCGGTTGCGGTTGATGATGTGAATGCGATTATTTCGTCAATAGCAGGAGCTACAGCAATTAAAACTTTAACTGCTACGGATATTGATGGAACTATTGCAAATTATATTGTTTTAACATTACCGGCTCACGGAACACTGGCAATAGGAGGAACGCCGATAACAGTAAATCAGGTATTAACTCCGGGTGAGGCAGCAAATCTTACTTATATTCCAAACGGAACCTTTACTGGAAACGATAGCTTTACTTTTACCGCTACTGATAATTTAGGTGCAGTAGATGCTACTCCTGCCACCTTTACAATTCCGGTAGGAAATAATCCTCCAACAGCTCATGATAATACTAATACAAGTATTCCTTCAGCAGCCAAAGCTACAGCACTTAAACCTTTGACGGCAAGTGATACTGACGGAACAGTGGTAAGTTATATTGTTGTGACTTTGCCAACTCACGGAACTTTAGCTTTAGGCGGAGTTGGTGTAACAGCAGGTCAGGTACTAACACCTGCTGAGGCTGCTGACCTGACTTATGACCCAAGTGGAACATTTTCAGGAAACGATATTTTCACTTTTACCGCAACAGACAACAATGGGGCTGTTTCTGCTCCGGCAGTAATAACTATCGTTGTAGATAAATCGATTGTGAATGCTGTATCTGATCCTATAACTTCTGTTGTAGGAGTTGATAAAATTGTGAAAGTTATTAATGTACTGGATAATGATACTTTAAATAATAATCCGGTAGTACTTTCAGATGTTAATTTAAGTGTACTAATATCAGATCCAAAAGGAGTATTAACCTTAAAACCTGATGGTACTGTCGAATTAGTTCCAAGTGCACCAGCCGGAACTTATACCTTGACATATGAAATTTGTGAAAAAGCGAATCCGAAAAATTGCAGTCTTGCTACTGTTTCAGTTACAGTTGTAGCGCCAACAATGACAGTAACAGCAAATAGTTATTGTTCAAATAATGCGCCATACGTTTCGTATAATGTTGTAGCAGATAATTTTGTTCCAACAGGATTACTAACGATTAAATGGATAGATAGTGCCAATAATGTTGTAGCAACTCAAACCAATATGCCATTAAGCGGAAATGTTTTATGGCCGGGAGCAACTGTTGATGGAAACAATAAACCAACAGACTGGCCAGGATGGTTATTGGTAAACGGGCAATGGATTCAAGGAAGCGATGGTTTTGAATTGACAAGACCTGCTGTTACCATGCAGTTTACATTAAATCCTACTAAATCTGTAGTGGTTAATTACCCATCAGCAATAACTGGTTGTAATGCCATGCCTACATTTGGAATTCAGGCAGGAAATGAAGATGATGTTACACTTGCAGACGGACTTAATGGTTCATTAGAAGTAATTAACGTTTTAGATAATGATAAATTAAATGGTGTTCCGGTTAAACCGGCAGATGTTATTGTAAAAGGTTTAGATGTACCAAAGGGAATAACGTTAAATGCAGATGGAACAATTGATGTTGCGCCAGGAACTGCAGGAGGAAATTATACGCTAACATATCAAATATGTGAATTGGCAAATTCATCTAACTGTAGTACTGCAACGGTTAAGGTTTTTGTTGAAGTTCCTGCTATTGCAATTGTAAAAACAGTTGTGTTAAACGATAATAATGATAATGGTTATGCAGAGGCAGGAGAAACTCTAACATATAGTTTTACAATAACAAACACAGGAAACACGGATCTTCAGAATATTAAAGTTTCTGATCCTTTGCCGGGAATTGTTATGAGCGGCGGACCAATAAGTTTGGCGGCTGGTCAAAGTGACAGCTATGCATTTACAGGAATTTATACTTTAACTCAGGCAGATGTAAATTCCGGAAGTATCAGTAATCAGGCAACCGTATCGGGAACGACAAAAAGCGGAATAACTGTTTCAGATAAATCAGATTCAAGTTATATCGATGGTGAAAACCCTACTGTTTTAGCATTAAGCGGTTGTGTAATCAAAATCTTTAATGCCGTTTCTGTAAACGGAGATAATAAGAACGAAAGATTCTATGTACAAGGTTTAGAATGTTATCCGGATAATACGGTACAAATTTATAACCGTTGGGGAGTTTTGGTATTCGAAAGAGATCATTACAACAATAATGATATTGCTTTTAGAGGTATTTCTGAAGGACGTGTTACTATTAAAGACTCAAACGGATTACCAGAAGGGACTTATTATTATATCATAAGATATAAAGATCAACAGTCTAACCCGCATCAGGAAGCGGGGTATTTATACCTAACCAAATAATATTCTGTAGAATTAAAATGGCTTAGCGAATAGCTAAGCCATTATTTAAAAATAAAATAAATGAGAAAATTAGTTTTAGTTTTATTGTTTTGTTCGGTTGCAGGTTTTGCTCAGCAAGATGCGCAGTTTACACAATACATGTATAATACCATTAATATAAATCCCGCTTATGCTGGCTCAAGAGGCGTTATGAGTGTTTTTGGTTTATATCGTACACAATGGGTTGGGCTAGATGGTGCGCCGGAAACCAGCAGTTTTTCAGTAAATACGCCGGTAACTAATAATGTAGGACTTGGAGTTTCGTTAGTAAATGATAAAATTGGTCCCACAAATGAGAATAACTTATCGGCAGATTTCTCGTATTCTATACCTACATCGGCGACAGCCAAACTTTCTTTTGGTATTAAAGGATCTGCAAATTTGTTCAAGTTAGATCCTACAAAATTAACACCGGAAGATCAGGGAGATCCACAATTTCAGGATTTTAAAAATAAATTTACACCAAATATCGGGGCTGGTATTTACTGGCATACAGATAAAGCTTATGTAGGTTTATCGGTGCCAAATTTTATTCAGACCAATCGTTATGACGACAATGAAGTCTCAATATATAAAGACCGAATTAACTACTATTTTATTGCAGGTTATGTATTCGATTTAGATCGATATGAAACGATAAAATTTAAACCGGCTATCTTAACCAAAATGGTCGAAGGCTCACCATTACAGGTAGATGCATCTGCAAACTTTATGTTTAATGACAAATTTGTAATCGGACTTGCTTACAGATGGAGTGCCTCTGTGAGTGCATTAGCAGGATTTCAGATCACAGATAGTTTATACATAGGTTATGCATATGATCGCGAAACAACCAGATTAGTAAACTACAATTCAGGATCGCATGAGATATTTCTGCGTTTTGAATTCTTAAATAAATATGGACGAATAACTTCACCAAGATTCTTCTAATTATGAAAATAAAAAAAATAATCTATACAGCTTTCCTGTCTTCTGTCGCTTTTAGCGGAATAGCTCAAAAAGCCGTTTTAAATAAAGCCGAGAAAAACTATAATCAGTATGCTTATGTAGATGCTATTTCTATTTATGAAAAAGTGGCTGAAAGTGGTTTTAAGGATGAAAAAATGTTTCAGAGATTAGGAAATGCATATTATTTTAATGCAGAACTTACAAAAGCAGTAAAATGGTATGATGCACTTTTCGAACTAAACAGTCAACAAGAACCTGAATATTATTACAGATATGCTCAGGCACTAAAATCTATTGGAGACTATGCAAAATCAGACAAGATACTTGAAACTTTTAATGCAAAAGTTAAAACAGATACAAGAGGCGTTTTGTTCGAGAAAAATAAAAACTATTTAGAGCAGATTAAGGTAAATTCAGGAAGATTTGAAATATCAGATGCAGGGATTAATTCGAACCAATCAGATTACGGAAGTACTGTTTTTAATAATAAACTAGTATTTGCTTCGGCACGTGATACAGGAGTTGCTAAAAGAAAAATGTTTAAATGGACCAATAAATCTTTTACAAACTTATTTGTTGCAGAATTAAAATTAGACGGAACTTTAGAAAATCCAAGTCGGTTAGAGAAAAAAATTAATTCAAAATTCAATGAATCTACACCTGTTTTTACCAAGGATGGAAAGACGATGTATTTTACAAGAAACAATTTTTTGCGTGGTAAAAAAGGAAAAGATTCCAAGAGAATTACATTACTGAAGCTGTATAAAGCCGACCTGGTAAACGATCAATGGACTAATGTTACAGCACTGCCATTTAACAGTGATCAGTTTAGTATTGCACACCCGGCTTTAAGTATAGATGAAAAGAAACTGTATTTTGCATCTGATATGCCGGGAACTTTAGGACAATCTGATTTATATAGTGTTGTAATTAATGCTGATGGCACATTTGGGAAACCCGAAAATCTAGGTCCTGTAATTAATACCGAAGGACGCGAAACATTTCCTTTCATATCAGCAGAAAACGAACTTTATTTTGCCAGTGACGGGCGTCCGGGATTGGGAGGATTAGACATATTTGTGGCAAAAATAAAAGAAGACACAAGCTTTGGTCCAGTACAAAATATTGGAGAACCGGTAAATACCAAGTTTGATGATTTTGCTTTTATAATTGACAGCAACACAAGAAAAGGATTTTTCTCATCGAACAAAGAAGGAGGAAAAGGCAACGATGATATTTATAAATTCACAGAAACAAAAAGACTGGATTGTGAGAAAAAATTATCAGGTATTATATCAGATGCTCAGACGAATGTAGCTTTGGGTGAGGCAAAAGTAGTTTTACTTGATGATAAATTTCAACAAATCACAGAAGTAATTTCAGGTACAGATGGAACTTATACGTTTGATGTAAAATGTGATAAAACTTACCATGTAAGAGCTGTAAAAGCAGATTATGAAACTCAGGAAAGTTCAGTTAGAATTAATGGATTAAGCGACAAATCTGAAAAAAATGTCAGCTTAGAAAAGCAAATTAAAGAAATTGGAGTTGGAACAGATTTAGCTAAAACCTTAGAGATACCTATTATTTATTTTGATCTGGACCAGTCATTTATTCGAAAAGAAGCCGCGTTTCAGTTAGAGAAAATTGTAGCGGTTATGAAACAATATCCGGACATGAAAATAGAGGTGCGTTCTCATACAGATAGCAGACAAACTAAACAATATAATCTGGTTTTGTCGAACAACAGAGCGAAAGCAACAATTGGCTGGTTAGTAAAAAAAGGAATTTCGGCTAAAAGAATTTCAGGCAAAGGTTATGGCGAAAGTCAATTGATAAATAAATGTTCCGATAATGTAAATTGTACAGAAGAAGAGCATCAATTAAACAGAAGAAGCGAATTTGTAATTGTTTCCATGAAATAAAATGATCATTAAGACCAAGAAAAATCAGTCATTTTTTTGATTTGATATAATTAAATACAAGAATTAGCAGACAGACTGCTTCAAATAGTTATTAAATTGTTTGGGGCAGTTTTGTTTTTAGATACAACTTCGTAATTACCAAATGCGTTACAATCTAGGAATATTTGTTATCTGCTTTTCTTTAAAGCCTCTATTAATTCTAGCATATCAACTACAGCATAAGTAGACGAATAATCAGATACCGCATAAGGCAAAATAAGACTATTGTTATGAATGATGGCGCCGCAGGAATATACCACATTGGGAACATAGCCTTCTCTTTCATCTTCCAGAGGAGAAAGCAGCGGCTCTTTGAGTCGTCCAATTTCCTTAGACGGATCATCAAGATCAAACAATGAAGCGCCTATACAATAACGCCTCATAGTTCCAACACCGTGCGTAATTACCAGCCAGCCTTCGGTTGTCCAAAGCGGGGAACCGCAATTTCCTATTTGAGTGAATTCCCATGTATAACGTGGTTCCTGTAAAAGAATAGGAGTGTTCCATTGTGTAACCCTTTCAGAATACATAATGTAATTATTGACACCATCAATTCGGGCCAGCATAGCATACTTACCTTTTATTTTTCTTGGAAATAATGCCAGGTTTTTATTTTGAGCACCAACACCATGCAAAGGCATTACTCTGTAAGTGTAAAAATCTTCAGTAGAAATAAGTTTAGGTAATATGGCATGACCATTATAAGCTGTGTAAGTTGCCATTACCCTTGTAGAATCATCGTCATCTACAAAACGAACAAAACGAGCATCTTCAATACCGCGACTTTCAGACTCAGATATCGGGAAAATAACACGTTCCGTAATATCAGAATCATGTTTAAATTGCAAATCATAAAAAGAATCGGCCAGCCAGATGATTTCTTCGAGTGCTGTTCTTCGTTCCTGACGAATCGAAGGATCGCTCAAAGCAGTGTTGACCATGCTTTTTAAAACAGCAAACTCAAACTCATTGGGTAAATCCTGCATTATTTGGGCTATATATTTATCCTGAGTATGCATTTCGGATAATTTCAACAGAAAACGCTCTTTATTATACAGGCTTTTGTGCTCAATCTCGGCTTTGTCTATATTATGACCAATTTTCATTACCTGCAGATTATTGTCTCTATCCAGAATTCCTCGTCTAAAAACAATAGATGAAATATGACCTTCGCCCGTTGCCCGAAAAGAAATAATGACCCTTTTTTCGCCCGCTTCAAGTCCTGACTGATCAAAATCTTCAATAATAGAAGGATTAAAAATAGCGGCAGATTCTATAGCATATTCCATTGTACAATAAGAACCAATAAGCATTTTTCGGTCAAGTGACATTGCTTCATAATCAATTTGCATTTCTTCTATCACAGGTCTGATTTTTTCGCAATGTCTAAAAAAGATAGCCGAAATATTTCTATGGCGTCTGGCGAATTCCCGAAGCGTTTGTTCTAAGGTTTCTAATACCTGTTTTTCATCCAGCATCATAATACGAGTTACCATCTGTTGAGTTCTTTCGTCGCCATTTATAAAAAATCGGGCAACAACTCTTCGGGAATCAGGGGTAAATTTTATATTTTTTCGAATAACAGATACTCGCATAGTTTTTATATTTTTAATTACAATAAAAGAGGTGTATTTTTATGTCGTAGTAAAATACTTTGACTATAATTTCTCTTGTAAAAAATGTAGAAGACACTGGTTTTAAACAGCATTTTTACTGTAAATTATTTCTAATTCTATAACAAGTTAGTGATTTTGTAAACGAAAAAAAACTTTATTTCTATTAAATTTGTTGACTTTCCTTGACTTTCCCCCTCTTTAGGTTATCATTTAAAAATTGTATTAACGAATTTAATAGTAAAAACCGATCACATCGCGTTAAACCGATTTTTAAATATAGCGCAGTTTCTCTTCTTCAATATCTAAATAATGCATTTGCCTTCGTATAATCGATTCGTCCAGAGTCTGATCTTCTTTGTTTTTGTTTCGTAACCAGTTCCGCTGCTGATTTAACAGATCCAGATAAATTTCTTTAAGATCTGCTCCAATAGCATCATCATCAATACTATTAATTTGCTGTTCCCATTTTTGAATAAGCTGTTGTAAAGACGAATTGTTTTCAGTATGATCAGCATAATTAGTTTTTAAATAATGCAACGCAAATTCGGCTAATTCTTTACGTAAAATAGTGCTGACTTCATCTCGTGGTAGCGGATCGTAAATATCAGTCAGTTTAATTTTTCTGATAAAATAAGGAAGCGTTAATCCCTGAATTAATAAAGTCAGAAGAATAACAATAAAAGTGATGAACAAGATAAGGTTACGTTGCGGAAAACCATTGCCATTATCCAGATAAACCGGTATAGACAAGGCGGCTGCCAGTGAAACTACACCTCTCATTCCGGTCCATCCCAGTATAAAAGGAGTTTTGTATCCGGGGTTTCTTGTATCAGCAACTGTAATGAAATTTCGGGCGATTAAAGTAACTATTACAGCTCCGTAAGCAGATAAAATCCGGCTCACTATTAAAACAAAAGTAATGAGCACGCCATAACCAATAGCGGTTGTAATACTTACTTCATTAAGTCCGGAAGTAATTTGCGGTAAGTCTAATCCAATCAGCATAAAAACCAATCCGTTTAAAATAAAGCAAAAACTTTCCCAGACATTTATTCCCTGCAAGCGCGATTTGCTGCTAAGAAAACGGTGTCTGTTATTCGATAAGAGTAATCCTCCGCTTACTACTGCTAATACTCCTGAACTATGGGCTTCTTCGGCAGTCAGATAAATAATATAAGGAGTTAGTAAGGATAAAAGAATATCGGCGTTAGCATCTGTAGGCAGATATTTGTGGGCTTTCATAAAAAGAAATCCTATTAATAAACCAATTGCGACACCACCAAAAATCATCCAGCTGAAACTTAGTGCTGCTTTGTAAAAAATAAACTGCTCCGTTGCAACGGCAATCATTGCAAACCTGAAAATAATTAAAGAAGATGCATCATTTAATAAGCTTTCACCTTCTAATATGGATGAAATGGTTTTAGGAACTTTAACGAATTTCAAAATAGCACCTGCACTTACCGCATCTGGCGGAGATACAATACCGCCCAATAAAAATCCTAATGCCAGTGAAAAACCGGGGATAATATAATTAGCCACTAACGCTACCGAGAGTGCCGACAGAAAAACAACTACAAAAGCAAAACTTGTAATGATGCGTCGCCAGCGCCACATTTCTTTCCAGGAAACTGTCCACGCAGCTTCATACAACAAAGGTGGCAGGAAAATAAAGAATATAAGATCAGGTTCAATTTGTATTACCGGCGTTTTAGGAATAAAACTTATAGCCAATCCTGCCAATACTAACAGCACAGGATAAGCCACCTTAATTTTATTAGCCAGCATGATCAGCAATAAAATAACGATTAACAGACCGAGATAAAAGGGAAGATTTTCTAGCATTCTTTTAATTTACAAGAAGATTTTAGTTTAAATTTCTATATTCTACAGGAGTATAACCAGTATTCTTTTTAAACATTCTATTGAAATGCTGCGGGTATTTAAACCCCAGTTCAAATGCAATCTGACTAACGGACTTGTCTGTGTCAAAAATTCTTTCTTTGGCTAAATTGATTAATTTCAACTGAATATGTTCCTGAGCTGTTTTGCCGGTTTCTTTCTTGATTAAATCACCAAAATAATTAGGAGAAAGATGTAATCGGTCTGCAAAATATCCAACCGAAGGAAGACCAATATCCTGCGCTGTTTCAGATTGAAAATAGTTGTTCAATAAGTTTTCAAATTTCGATAAGACATCTGTATTGATACTTTCGCGGGTTATAAACTGTCTGTCATAAAATCGAACACAATAATTTAGAAGCAATTCGATATTATTGACAATAATTCTTTTGCTATGTTTATCGATAGATTGACTTAGCTCGTATTCTAATTTGTTAAATAAATCTTTTATAATCTGCTGCTCTTTTAAAGATAAATGAAGAGCTTCATGCGAATCATAAGAAAAAAATGAATATTGATTTATATTTTTGGCTAATGCAGATGCTTTTATCAAATCAGGATGAAACAGAAGGCCCAATCCTGTTGGTTGATAGTTTTCCGGATTGTTTACCTCAAGGATTTGTCCCGGTGCAAAAAAAACCATTGTGCCATCATCATAATCATAATTATTATGTCCGTATTTTAATTCGCCGCAATTTCCTGCTTTTAAAAATATAGCATAGAAGCTAAAATGCATGCGAGTATGATTTGGTAATGGTTTGGTGTTAGAATTATCAAAAACACTTATCAAAGGATGCTGGGTTTCTAAACCTTTTAATTGGTTGTATTGCGCGATTTTTTCAAGTTTGATAATGCGTTCCATGGTGTTTCTGCTAAAATTATATACAAATATACTACTCAGATTATTAATAACTTAGCTCGATTCTTTAAATCAGTAAAAATGGTAATAATAGCAGTAATTTGTGTTATAGAAAGATCACTTTATAGAAGGAAATTTGTGTTGTTAAAAAAGCAGTAAGCTTATTATGTAAATATTTTAAATATAAAATTATGGAAAAGAGAATATTAGGAACACAAGGATTAGAAGTTTCTGCATTGGGATTGGGCTGTATGGGATTAAGTTTTGCTTATGGCCAGGCAATAGACAAACAACAGGCAATAAAAATAATCAGGGAAGCTTACGAACAGGGAATTACCTTTTTTGACACCGCAGAAGCTTATGGTATTGCCAATGAAGAATTAGTGGGAGAAGCCTTGGAGCCGTTTAGAAAAGAAGTTGTTATTGCTACTAAATTTGGCTTTAAAGATGGAAATGCACTTAGCGGACAAGATAGCCGGCCGCAAAATATAAGAAAAGTAGCAGAAGAATCTTTAAGACGTTTAAAAACAGATGTTATTGATTTGTTTTACCAGCATAGAGTAGATCCAAATGTTCCTATGGAAGATGTAGCGGGAACCGTTAAAGATCTTATACAAGAGGGAAAAGTAAAACACTTTGGTCTTTCAGAAGCAGGTGTAGCCTCAATCCGAAAAGCACATGCAGTACAGCCTGTAACAGCTTTACAAAGCGAATATTCTATTTGGTGGCGAGAGCCTGAGTTGGAAATTTTGCCAGTACTTGAAGAATTAGGAATTGGTTTTGTTCCGTTTAGCCCATTAGGAAGAGGTTTTTTAACCGGTGCAATCACTGAAAGTACCAGTTTTGAAGCAACTGATTTTAGAAATAATCTGCCTCGTTTTAGTGAAGAAAACAGAAAAGCAAATCAAAAATTAATTGATTTATTAACCATAATTGCTTCTCAAAAAAATGCGAGTCCTGCTCAAATTGCATTAGGCTGGCTACTGGCACAAAAACCGTGGATTGCACCAATTCCGGGCACAACGAAATTGCATCGATTAACAGAAAATATTGGTGGCGCATCAATGAAGTTATCAGCAGCTGATATTAAAAAAATTGACGATGCTTTTGCTCAAACCACCATACAAGGAGATCGATATCCTGCTCATTTTCAAAAGACAGTAGGGAAATGAGAACAAACAAACCCCTTAAGTGTAATCATTTAAGGGGTTTGTTTTATATGAAAAGTGATTTAGAAAGTAAGGTTATTTTTCTTTTAATATTTTTTTTAAATATTCTATCTTATCTTTTTCAGCCTGCAATAAACGTTCGTAAAGTTTTTTATTTTCCTCAACTGATTCGATTAGTTTATTTAATGGCTTGAAAGTATAATAGTTTGAATTTACAGGGCCATTTAGAGTGCTGTCATTAAAAGTATTAAAATAACTAATCATATTTCCTCTGAGAAATTTTTAACAGCTTCTACACTCACGCCAAGTACTTTTGCTACACCGACAAGTTTTTCCTGGTCTATAGTTTCGCTATTTTCAATAGCAGATACAGCTTGTTGATTCGTTCCTAAAGCTTGTACCTAGTCTTCTTGTTTCATATCTTTCAGTTCACGAATACGGCTAATTTTTCGCCCTATGTGATATGGTTTTGTTACTGTGCTCATAGTTCAAAGATATTTAAAATTCTTTAAATTTTTTCAGGTTATGTAAAACACATTACTGTAGTTGTAAAATAGATTTTTATAATATTGTATCAAAAAGCTTTTCTATGTTGTGCGCCTGAATAAAAGTAAATTTTTTCCGAGAATGTTGTTGACGATATATTTTTTTTAGAGATTTTGTGTGTGTTTTAGATTATATCCATCTGCAATATCTGTCCAGTCATCTCTCCATGTTTTCTCAAAATAAATTTCTGCCTTCTCCCAATCTTCTTCATCCCATTCATCCCGTTCGTCAGTTAATTTTAATTTGTCCGAAATAATGGCATCAATTAAAAGACTAAGAAAAGCATCAAAATCATCTGCAATAACTGAAATTGGCTCAGGATCACCTGCTGGTAAGTATAAAATCTGACCACTCTTTCCTTCGCTGGCAGGGTCATAATCAATACATAAAAAGTTTCCTGAACCGTCATGGGCAAACGGAATTCTTTTTATGGAATATAATTCATTCTTAATTTTATTTTTTTGATATACAGATTCAGGTTCTCTCTGACCGGCTGATATTCTGAAAAAATCCCATTGAATTTTTATCTCCTCAATGCTTAAAAATCCATATCCCGCCATTATACCTAGTCTTTTTTCACCATTATAGGTTTTCAGCAAGTCAATATAGGAAACGGGTAAAACCTGACAGATTAAGTTTTCCAGATCTAATATTTCTTTTTCATTAGCGCCCTTATTCATGAATATATCAAAAATATCCAGCTTTGATTTAAAAACGTTACTTAGTTTCTGGATTAATTTATTGCCCATGAGATGATTTTGATTTATAATTTTATCGGATCAGGCCAAAAAGTGATAAAGAATTTGATTCTTTCTTCCTGAATTTAATCAAAAGCATATTTATTTCTCCTGCTCTAAATTATCGACAGCAGAAATCTGATCCAGTATATTGGTTTGATTGGGTGAAATATAATTTTTATTCTCACTAACAGTTTCTTTCTTAAAAAGAAGATCTAATGCATTATACAGTCTTAATAAAACATCTCTGTCTTCTTTTTCAATCTCTAAAGCGGTATTAAAATTAAAAACATAATTATTGGAATTACGTACTTCTACTTTTATCGTTTTTGACGTGATTTTAAATTTGACTATATCCATATGTTTATAAATTACTTAGGTTGCAAAATACTATTTTAAAGCGATTATCGCCATTATTTTATGTTTTTTTTATATCCGGACAAAACTATGCATCCGGTTTGAGCGAATAGGTTTTAATACAAAATGTTATGTTCGTTAGATGCTGCTATTATTCATCACTGGAAAATATTTGCAAATGATGGCATTATACTGTAAAAACGTATTTTGATTTGATCAAAATGTGTTTTAGGGGATAATAAAACGATTCAAAAGCCTCAGGTATAGTGGTATGTTGATCTCATGATCAGTGTTATATGTCTGTTTTTTTCATAATTCCACATAAAATCAGGAATATATTTTAAATAAAAAACCCTTAAACATTTCTGTTTAAGGGTTTTGCCTTTTGTAGCGAGGACGGGAGTTGAACCCGTGACCTCAGGGTTATGAATCCTGCGCTCTAACCAACTGAGCTACCTCGCCTGGACTGCTAGTAGGAATGTTTCCTTCATTGCGGGTGCAAAGATAGAAATATTATTAAAGCTTACAAGAATAAAATGAAGAAAAAAATATTTTTTTAAAAATGCATTGTTTTTGAACATATATTCTTATATTTCGAAAAAATTAAAAGTAGCACATGGATCCAAAAATACGTTACGAAATCGAGTTTCCTATAAATTCTTCGCCGCAATTATTATATCAATATATATCAACACCGTCAGGTTTGTCAGAATGGTTCGCAGACAATGTGAACTCAAGAGGCGAATTTTTTACTTTCATTTGGAATGACTCGCAGGAAAAAGCGCGTTTGGCTTCTAAAAAAACAGGAGAGAAAGTAAAATTTAAATGGGTTGACGAAAGTAGTAAGGATACTGAATATTTTTTCGAACTGCATATTTTAGTTGATGAACTGACAAAAGATGTGTCGTTGATGGTAGTCGATTTCGCAGAAAAAGAAGAAGTAGGAGAAGCTAAACAATTGTGGGAGAATCAGATCTCAGACCTGAAACATCTTATAGGATCTGTTTAGTAAAATTCTATTTTATACCTTATATTTGCCCTGAACAAAATTCAGGGTTTTTTTATGATCAATTTTAACGGAGACATAGTGACACAAGAAGAGAATGTATTAACTCAAAATCGTGCCTTTTTGTATGGAGATGGTGTTTTTGAAACGCTTAAAATAGTAAATAAAAAAATCTTATTTCTCGAAGATCATTATTTTAGATTAATGGCTTCTATGCGAGTTGTTCGAATGGAAATTCCGATGAACTTTACAATGGAATATCTTGAAGAACAGGTTTTGAATCTCGTTGATCAAAAAGGTATTTCGGCTTCAGCCAGAGCCAGAATCACGGTTTTTAGAAACGATGGAGGTTTGTATTTGCCTAAAACGAACAATGTTTCTTTTTTAATTCATGCAACATCACTTGAAAACGCTTCTTATATTTTAAATACTGCTGAATACGAAGTTGATCTGTATAAAGACTTCTATGTCACTAAGCAGTTATTGTCGTCTATTAAAACGACCAATAAGATGATCAATGTAACCGGAAGTATTTTTGCCCATGAAAACGGTTTGGCAAATTGCATTTTAGTAAATGATACCAAAAATGTAGTAGAAGCACTTCAGGGCAATTTATTCATGATTGTGGGTAAAAAAATGATTACGCCTCCAATTTCTGAAGGCTGCTTAAACGGTATAATGCGCAAGCAAGTTTTAACCTTAGCTAAGCAATTAGAAGGCATAGAAGTTCAGGAAGAAATAATCTCACCATTTGACCTTCAAAAAGCAGACGAATTATTTCTGACCAATGTAATCACAGGAATACAGCCGATAACCAAATATCGAAAAAAAGAGTTTACCAATAATTGGGCTCAGTTATTAGTACAAAAGTTAAATGAGTCCATATCTGAAAATTAATTCAGATATGGATTTTCAGGTGCATTTGACCAGATAAGATAATCTCCGCCAAGCTCGATAATCTGTTCTTTCCAAAAATGGGTAGTCGATTTACCAATAATTTTATTCTTGTAATTATTATCAGCAATGATCCAGGAGTTGCCTTGCATTTCACTTTCAAGCTGGTTTTCGTCCCAACCGGTATAGCCTAAGAAAAAACGGATGTTGTTTTTATTGATCGATCCGTCATTAATTAAGTCTTTGGTTGATTCAAAATCTCCTCCCCAATAAATTCCGTTAGAAATCTCGACGCTGTTCGGGATTAAATCCGGGATATTATGAATGAAGTACAGATTGTCTTGTTCAACAGGTCCTCCGTTATATATCTTAAAAGTGGCATCAATTTCAGGTATCAGATCATTAATAGTGTATTTTAATGGCTTATTAATGATAAAACCTATTGATCCTTCCTTATTATGGTCTGCTAATAAAATTACCGATCTGTTAAAAGATAAATCTCCAATTATTGAAGGCTCGGCAATAAGCAGGTGTCCTTTTTTTAATTTTTCTGAAATCATACGGCTACAATTTTTATTAAATTTAATCATAAAATTTCTAAAATCACAAAAAAAATCGTTAAACCGCATAAAAAAACCCTCCATAGGAGGGTTTTAATTATATTATTTAGTGTAGATAACTTTCTTACTTAGTTTACTGCACCTTCTAATTCTGCACCAGCTTTAAATTTAACTACATTTTTTGCAGCAATTTTGATAGTTTTTCCTGTTTGAGGATTTCTACCGTCTCTAGCAGCTCTCGCAGATACTGACCAAGATCCGAAACCTACTAATGAAATTCTTCCGCCTTTTTTCAAAGTAGTTCCTACATTTCCTAAAAATGACTCTAAAGCTAATTTTGCCGCAGCTTTTGTGATTCCTGCATCAGCAGCGATAGCATCGATTAATTCTGATTTGTTCATAATAATTAGTTATTAATTGTTGGTTAAAAAAAATTGTTAATACACAAATTTAGTAGGAAATCCGTTCCTTGCAAGTGTTTTCTTTAAATTTAGCAATAATTGTTGATAACTTGCTTTTTTTGTTCATAAAAGAGGTTATTGGTCGATCAAAAATAAGTAGAAACCCCTGTTTTACTGAGCTTAATAGACCTTTGCGTCATCAGAAAAAGTTATCCCGTTTAATAATTCTGCCACCTGCATTCTCTTTTTTCCGGGTAGCTGTAAACTTAAAAGCTGAATAAAGCCATTTTGTATAGCGATTTTGATTTCTTTTTTACTGCTTAATACACTTCCAATTGCATGAGAATGTGCTTCTAAAACCAGTTTTGCTTCGTATATTTTAATATTTTGTTCTTCGTTTTTATCTTTAAGAAAACACCACGCTGCCGGATACGGACTTAAACCACGAATCAGATTATTGATTTCTTCGCCTGATTTTGTCCAGTCGATCTTGCAATTTTCTTTGTTTAATTTGTAAGCCGTTTTAATTTCGGTATTGTCTTCCTGAATAGTGGTTGTTACTTTTCCGCTTTCGATCACTTTCAAAGTATCAATTACAGTTGTGCTTCCTAAATACATTAAACGATCATGAAGTTGCCCTGCATTTTCTGTAGGTTCGATGGCTATTTCAGAGTTTAGAATCATGGCTCCTGTATCAATTTTATCATCGATAAAAAAAGTAGTAACCCCGGTTTTGGTTTCTCCATTAATAATAGCCCAGTTTATTGGTGCTGCGCCACGATAATTGGGCAATAAAGAAGCGTGAAGGTTAAATGTTCCCAAACTTGGCATTTCCCAAACGACTTTAGGCAGCATTCTAAAAGCTACTACAATTTGTAAATTGGCATTCAAAGCTTTTAATTCGGTTAAAAATCCTTCATCTTTTAAATTCGTTGGCTGTAATAAAGTAAGATTATTTGCGAGTGCATATTCTTTAACGGCCGAATATTTTATTTTTTGTCCGCGTCCTGCAGGTTTATCTGCTGCAGTAATCACGCCAACAACGTCATAATTGTTTTTGATAATGGTATCCAGAATGCCAACAGCAAATTCAGGAGTTCCCATAAAAATAATTCTCAATTTTTCCATTATAATTTTAAAGTGTATTTATTGTTTGGTAGTATAATGATATGGTTGTTTTCCAGTAATTCCTGAAGAACCAAAGTTATATCATTAGCATCTAGTTTTATTTCTGTCTGGATTTCTCTCGAAGTCAAAGCTGCTGTTTTTAATAAGTGCAAAATTTTATCGGCAATCGAATCTGCTTCTGTAATTTTTCCTTTCTGGGTAATACAATAAGAACAAACGCCGCAATTAGAATTCGTTTCTTCTCCAAAATAATCTAAAATCAATCGGTTTTTGCATGTTTTGTTTTCCTTTATATAATGTAAAACAGACAAAAGTTGCTCTTCTTTTAATTTATTTTGTTTTTCGAGATATTTTGAAACTCTGTTTATAGTATGTTCATCTTCGCGCACTTCATTAAATAATATAGTCGCGTCGTTGTTTTTAGATTTGTATTCAATGATTTCTTTTTGTTTTAGTTTTTCTAAAACAGCAGAAACCTGCTCTTCTGTATGTTGTGATTTTTTTGCAATCAGCGAAAGGTTAAAAGGGGTTTTCATTTCGTAAACTCCTGGATATGTTCTTAAAATCGCCAAAATAATTTGTTCTTCATTTGGATTCAGGCTCATGTACCGAATTACTTCTTTGGATTCAATTAAAAACTGCAGCGTAATTTTTTCTGAAAATTCCTGAGACATTGTAATAATGCCCTGTTGATTTAAAAACTGTAAAGCATTGTATGTTTTTAAAGTAGGGAAGTCGTATTTATGACAAAAATGATTCATTTTAAAAGAAAACGATTCATCTAAACCTTCTCCGTATGCAATCTGAAAATAATTGCAGAGTTTGATATACATTGTTTTTAAGAACTTTTTATCGGGCAGAATACTTAAAAATTGCTGCTCAGTCTGATTTGCATCCGAGTTATTAAAAAGTAAAACCGAGAAAGCTTTTTCTCCATTTCGTCCAGCTCTTCCGGATTCCTGGTAATAGTTTTCGAGATTTTCCGGCAATTGTATATGAATGACCGTTTTTACATTGTCCTTGTCGATTCCCATTCCAAATGCATTTGTGGCCACAATAACCTGTGCTTGTTGCGACATCCACAATTGCATGTTTTTATCTTTTTCTTTTGCCGAAAGTCCGCCATGATAATAGGTTGCTTTAAAACCAAGCGATTCTAATTGTGTTGAAATGTTTAAACACGATTTTCGGTTTCGTACATATATAATAGAAGGTTGCGGATTTTTCTTTAAAATTTGCTCAATACGATATAGTTTGTCTTCGACTTCAAAAACCATGTAAGCAATGTTTTTTCTTTCAAAAGACTGTTGAAAAAATTTTGGATCTTTTAAGCTTAATTCTGTTTTAATGTCTTCAATAACTCTGGGAGTTGCAGTAGCTGTTAAAGCTAAAAACGGAATTTTTGGGAAGTGTTTTTTAAGCTCTGAGATTTTAAGGTATGCCGGACGAAAGTCATGTCCCCATTGCGAAACACAGTGAGCTTCATCAATAGCAATTAAGTTTATGGGAAGGTTTTTAATACGCTCCAAAATCCATTCTGACTGAAGTCGCTCCGGCGAAAGATAAAGAAACTTGTAATTTCCAAATTGGCAATTGTCCAGAAGATCAATCATTTCCTCTGTATGAATTCCTCCGGTAAGAGCAATTGCTTTAATTTCCCGTTTTTGTAAATTCGCCACCTGATCTTTCATTAAAGCAATCAAAGGCGAAATAACGAGACAAATTCCTTCCTGCATCATGGCAGGAACCTGAAAACAAATTGATTTGCCGCCTCCGGTTGGAAGTAGCGCAAAAGTATCCTGACCGCCTAGAACCGAATCAATAATTTCTTTTTGTAACGGTCTGAAACTGTCATGTTTCCAGTATTTTAAAAGAATTTCTTGAGCTTCAGGCATAGATCGTGTTTTAAAGTTAAAAAATTTAGAAAGCAGTTTCTAGTTTTGCAACTTTAAACACATATCTAAATTTTATCTAAGATATAAAGAATTCTGTTTTCAACTGTATCTTTAGGCACCTCAATTAAGTCATAACCATATTTTTTATAGGTTTCAACCAGGTGTTTTTGTATTGTTAAGGCCTGTTCGAAATTTTCGTAACGTTCTGTATCGCTTTCGTAAATTTCTTCCCAGGGCGGTAAAATAAAAGTTTTCGAATACTTAAAATCCTCGCAGGCTTTAATAAAATCCTCAGGATAAGTATCGCCAATATAATCCATATAAGCCGTAACATCAGGAATACCGCGATCTATAAAAACTACTTCATGCGGTTCTTTTTGTGCGTCTTTAAACTGTTTAATACGTCCTTCAAGTAGCATTTCGCTAAATAATAAAGGCTGTTCAAGAAACAATTGTTCAATGCCGCGTTGTTGTGCTTCGAGTGTAACTTGTCTTGAAATTTCTGGGTAACAACAGTAGCCACGAGCCACTAATTCGTTTATAAGAGTAGATTTTCCCGTTCCCGGGCCACCAATGAGAACTATGATTTGTTTTTGCACTTTCGTAAAATAAAGCGCAAATTTACCTAAAGTTATTGTATTTAAAAAGATTATTTTGCCTTGAGCGAATGATTTCGCAATTTTAGCAAATAAAGTTCCTGCTGTTCGCTGCAATCTTTTGCTTTTTAAAGAAAAAAGCAAAAGGATTTCCGCTTCCATCAGGGCTAATTAGGAGAAATGGTTTTGTTTTTGGAATGATTTTTAAGATTGTGTTAAATTTTCATATAAGCTGGACTTTAGTCCAGTTTAGATAAGGATATTTGTGATTTTATTCTTGCCAGCGGTTTAAATTATTTAATAAGTTTTAGTTCTAATCAAATATTTTTCACCATTTCTTTTTAATTTGTTCTGGAACTATTCGAGGATTATCTTCTATTTGGTTCCCGTCAAAATCGAGAACATATTCATTAGATTGAAAATCAAATAATCTGATAGTATTGTTTTCTATTGTTAACTCATTTTTACCTTCAATGTTGACCCAGATGTCTCTTCCTCCAAAATGCCAAATAATTTCTCCTTCTTTTGTAATTCTAAAGATTTCTAGTTTTCCAGGTATTATAAAATCTCCCTCTAGTTTATAAATCGAGAAGTTTGTGAAGGCATCAATTTCTTTTTGCCAGTGTAGTTCTAAAGAAGGAATTGTTAAACAATAAATTTTATTACAAGCACAAATCCATATTTTGTCTTTTTCAATTATTAAGGAATTTTTATTTATTGTTGTTTGTCTATCAATCTCACAAATTATTGCACTCGAAATTTCTTTTCCAGATTCATTAATTATAATTGCATAATTACTAGTGTAAAAAAAGTCAGGGTCTTTGCTTGGTTCTGCTTCGAATTCAGAATAAATCTTTTCGTATTCTCTCTTATTGCTAGTATAAATATCATATATATGCGCAATATAAGTTGGATCGTCATAGACTTCAATCTCAAAATTTTTATAATCAATTTTCATCTAAAATGGTTTAATCGCAAAACAAATACTTCTCAGAATCCTTGCCTTTTTTATTCGAAGGAATAATAATATGCGATTCAAATCTCTTTCCTTTCAAAACATCATTTACAAAATCCAGAACATATTGCTGTCCTTCATGAAAAAGATATCCGGAAAATTCATGTCCGCCGCCACAAAAAGTAATCAGTTCAATATCTTTATGAAGATCATTCATTTGATTATAAACAGCGTAAGATCCAAAAAGAATCAGCCAACCCGAAGCATTTGTTGGGCAGGAGCGATGCGAGCCTGCTGCGTATGGAACCGTTTGGTCATTATTCCCATGTGCTAATAACATTGGAATCGCTTTTTCTTTAGTGATCAGATTAATATCCTGAATCGCGCCCGAACCGCCAATAAAACCAGCATATTTAAAATTCTCCGGTAAATTGTTCTTATATAAATTCATTAATTTATAATCCCAAAACGAAGCGTGAAATCCAATTTCGGCACCAGCACTAATACCGGAAATAAAGAATTTAGAAGTATCAAGATTATACTTATTTGCATTTTCAATTAAATAATAAGTTGCCTGCCACATATCGCTCACGCCAATTTGTATTGCTTTTATCTTTTCGGTCAAAGTTCCTTTACAGCCAAAATCTTTTCCTTTCATGTATAAATTGTACGAAATGCTTGCAACTGCATAACCGTTTTTGGCCATAAATATGCCAAAGTCTTTCTCGCTTGTACGTTCGCCACCTGAAAATCCTCCGCCAAAAGCGAAAATAATTAACGGAATCTTTTCGTTGATTTTCTTTTGGGGTAAATACAAGTCTAAATCCAGTTTGATGGTGTCATTTTGGAAATAAGTCATGGTTTTAATTTCCTGCGCCTGAATAGTATAAAAAGAGGTAGTGATAAAAAGTAAGAAAATGATTTTTTTCATGCTAAAATGATTTTGAACGCCGTAAAGTCGTAAAGTTTTTTTGAGTTTTGCTTTCCAGCTGGCGATTTAGTGTTTGTGCGGGTAAATTTTGCTGCAATATTTCTCAAATATAAGAGGAAAAATCATAAGGAAATAAGCTTATAAAGCTTTTTTCTATGAACCTTTGAGTCTCTGCAACTTTGAACCTTTTTTATTGAAAAAAATCTAAAATCTAAAATCAAAAGTCTGAAATCAAAAGCGTATATTTGCCTTTATTTTTAATTACGAATGGAGAACGATAAAGAAAAAAACACCGCTGAATTTTACGAGAGATTAAAAGTCGAGCTAGATAATTCAAATACTTGGCCAGCAGAATATTTATATAAATTTATAGTGCCTTCTGTAGACGATAATGTTGAAAGAGTTGAGAAAGCTTTTGACGGTATGGGCGCGGTTATTAAAACAACAAAATCTAAAACGGGTAAATTTACCAGTGTTTCAGTCGATGTTACCATGCATAGTGCAGACGGAGTAATTCTTAAATACAAAGAAGTTTCTACCATAGAAGGTATAGTTTCATTATAACTTATGAACGAAAAATATAAAAAAGAAATCGCGAATGATGTTGTTTTTAATTTAGAATATAATTCTGAAAGACAACGATTAATCATTCCAGAATATGGTCGTCATTTGCAAAAACTGATCGATCAGGCCACTGCAATCGAAGATGCTGAAACACGCAATAAAGCTGCAAAATACATCATTCAGGTTATGGGAAGCCTAAATCCGCATTTGCGCGATGTACCGGATTTTCAGCATAAATTATGGGATCAGCTTTTTATTATGTCTGATTTTAAATTAGATGTCGAATCTCCATATCCAATTCCGTCCCGTGATGTATTGCAGTTAAAACCAGATGTGCTGCATTATCCGCAAAACTTTCCAAAATACAGATTTTATGGTAACAACATTAAATATATGATTGATGTTGCCAATAAATGGGAAGAAGGCGAAATGAAAAATGCTTTGGTGCTGGTAATAGCTAATCATATGAAAAAATCATATTTGAGCTGGAACAAAGACACTGTAAAAGATGATGTGATTTTTGAGCATTTATATGAATTGTCCGGAGGGAAAATCAATTTGCTGCAAAGTACAGAGGAATTGCTGAACACTACTGATTTATTGCGTACCAATAAACGTATGTCAAATAAAATCACGTCAACAGGACAGCCCAAAATACAAGGTAATAAAAACAACAAAGGGCTAGGAAAGCCAAAGCCTTTTCAGAAAAATAACAATCAGAAATAAAAAGGTGCTAAGTTTCCAAGATGCTAAGATTTGGAGGTACTAAGATGCTAAGTTTTTAGCTCACAATCTTATTAGTCTCAGAATCTCAATAACTCAGAATCTTAAAAATAATTATCAAAAATAAAAAAGGGACTAAGCTCCTAAGGTACTAAGATGTTAAGCTTTTTTTAGCTCAGAACCTTAGAGTCTCAGAACCTTGGAATCTTAAAAAACAAATATGGGAATTTTTAAAATCGAAGGAGGAACTCCTTTAAAAGGAGAAATCACTCCGCAGGGAGCAAAAAACGAGGCATTGCAAATTTTATGTGCCGTGCTTCTAACGGGGGATAAAGTAAAAATTAATAATATTCCCGATATTATAGACATCAATAAATTAATCACATTGTTGGGTAATTTAGGGGTAAAAATTCAACGCAATGAACCGGGTTCGATTACGTTTCAGGCTGATGAGGTTAATGTTGGATATTTAGAAACCGAAGCTTTCAAAAAAGAAGGTGGAGCGCTTCGTGGTTCTATTATGATTGTTGGTCCACTTTTGGCTCGTTTCGGAAGAGGATATATTCCAAAACCGGGAGGAGATAAAATTGGTCGTCGCAGATTAGATACACACTTTGAAGGTTTTATTAATCTTGGAGCAAAATTCAGATATAACAGAGAAGATCATTTTTACGGAGTAGAAGCTCCTGAAGGATTGAATGGAACAGATATGTTGCTTGACGAAGCATCAGTTACCGGAACAGCAAACATCGTAATGGCTGCAGTTTTGGCAAAAGGAACCACAACAGTATACAATGCTGCTTGTGAGCCTTACCTACAGCAATTATGCAAAATGCTGAATTCGATGGGGGCTAAAATTACAGGTGTTGGATCTAACTTATTGACTATCGAAGGTGTTGAAAGCCTTTCTGGTTGTGAGCACAGAATTCTTCCTGATATGATCGAAATTGGTTCCTGGATTGGTCTTGCTGCTATGACAAAAAGCGAAATTACAATCAAAAATGTAAGTTGGGAAAATTTAGGATTAATTCCGAATACATTCCGAAAACTTGGAATTACGATCGAAAAACGTAATGATGATATTTATATTCCGGCTCATAAAGATGGGTACGAAGTAAAAACAGATATTGATGGTTCTATTTTGACCATTGCAGATGCGCCTTGGCCCGGATTTACACCAGATTTATTAAGTATCGTTTTAGTGGTGGCAACTCAGGCAAAAGGCGATGTTTTAATTCATCAAAAAATGTTCGAAAGCCGTTTGTTTTTCGTAGACAAATTAATCGACATGGGAGCAAAAATTATGTTATGTGATCCGCACAGAGCGGTAGTTATGGGGCATAATTTTGAGTCTCAGTTAAAAGCTACCACAATGTCATCTCCTGATATTCGTGCAGGTATTTCGTTATTGATTGCGGCACTTTCTGCAAAAGGTACAAGTACTATCCAGAATATTGAACAAATTGATCGTGGATATGAGCGTATCGACGAGCGTTTAAGAGCAATTGGAGCAAAAATCGTGAGAGCGTAAAAAAAATATTTACCACAAGTTCACAAATTTTCAACTTAAAGATTGGTTTAATTCGTGAATTTGTGGAAAAAAATAAATGTCGTTAAATGACAAACGAACAAAAAGCTATTAAAGCTACTATATTTAGTATAGCTGGAAATACCTGCCTGGCCCTTGTAAAAGGTCTCGCAGGTTTTTTTGGCAATTCTTATGCCCTAATTGCAGATGCAATCGAATCGACTACGGATATATTTTCGTCCTGTCTGGTATTGTTTGGAATTAAATATTCTAATAAACCGGCAGATGAAAATCATCCATACGGACACGGAAGGGCAGAACCTCTGATTACTTTTTTGGTGGTTGGATTTTTAATTACTTCGGCAACAATTATTGGATATGAAAGTATCTCTAATATTCAAACTTCTCATGATTTACCAAAATCCTGGACTTTGTATGTTTTGGGGGCTATTATTATCTGGAAAGAGTATTCGTTTCGTCTGGTTATGAAACGCAGTAAGCAAACCAATAGTTCAGCTTTGGCTGCCGATGCCTGGCACCATCGTAGTGACGCCATAACTTCTGTAGCGGCTTTTATCGGAATTTCTATTGCGCTGATTATGGGAAAAGGATACGAATCTGCAGATGACTGGGCGGCGCTTTTTGCCTCATTTTTTATTCTGTATAATAGTTATAAGATTTTCAGACCTGCACTCGGTGAAATTATGGATGAAAACCTAAATGATGATTTAGTTGAAGAAATTCGGGTAAAAGCTTTAACTGTTGAAGGTATTTTAGGAACCGAAAAATGCTTTATCCGTAAAGCAGGAATGAGATATCATGTAGATCTTCATGCGATTGTATCAGCCAGAATTTCGGTAAAAGAAGGGCATGATTTATCACATAAGCTGCAAGATACATTAAAGGAGCAAATTCCTCAATTAGGAAATGTCCTGATTCATATTGAACCAGATGATTATCATTGAAACAGGTTCAGATTACAAAGATTCAAAGTTTTTGTTATAACTTGATTTTTTTTCCAGAGTTTAAAACTTAGCAAAGATTGAAATAAAAAAATCCGTTTACTTTAATTAAAATAAACGGATTTTTTTATTTGATATATTTGTCAGCTCGAGCGAAACCGAGGATCTTATGAAGTATTTCGACTTTGCTTCTTTGAGCCTAATTCAATACATTCAAAATCTTCATTCCAAATACAACGCCATTTTGTTGAATTCCTCCTTGGTATGAATGTACATAATCTAATCTGAATATTTTAAATTTTCCAAACCCCAGATTATCTAAACCAACAGTAAATTCGGAATACGGTTTTCTATTCGGAATTGCCAGAGAATGAAAACCAATATTCATTGTTGATTTTAATAAGTTGATCAACGGAATTTTATTGGTAACAAATCCCATGTCGTTATGTTCTAAGTGCATTTCGAAATAACGATCATTCGTGCTATTGGTATAATAAGGCATTAAATTAAATACATTCAGATAACGATCACTCGTTCCAATATGGGTTTGATTTCCGTTAAAGTGTCTGTAATCAATAAAAGATATGTTTTCGGCATTAAAGAACTTTCCTGCTTTTAAATTCATGCCTAAAATGCCTTTGTTTCCTAAAGATAAATCATAGAGCACAAAAGCTCCTATGCGTTCGAACTCGTATTTTTTTTCACTTGCAGCAAATGCCTTTTCAAAAGTTAAAAATAAGGTTGGATATTTATCGTTTTTGATATTATATCTCCCGTCTGGTCTTGAAATGTATTTGGTTCCAAAATTAATCTGGGTCGTTAAAGCTGTTTTAAATAAATGATGCTGATCGAATCCCGGTGATGTAAAGTCGTTTGGCGCTTGCGGATTATTAGATGAATATTGATCCTCTCTTTTAAAGAACGAATAATCGGTGGTATTAAAAAGAGGTTTTCGTTGTTCGTATCCTGCTTTTGCGATCAGTTTTACACCGTTTAAAATGTTTTGCGAATAATTAATCTGTGCAAATTCTAAATTATACAACTTTATATAATTGTCTTTAAAAAATAAAGAACTTACAGAGTTGATCAGTTTGCTTATAGGCTCTGCACTATTAAATTGAGCTACTTTTGTTCCTCCCGAAGCACTTATTGTAGCATAATTTATATTATTAAATTTATGAGTAAATTGCCCAATTGCTCTAAAACGCTGATCTGAAAAACCATAATTGAAAGTGGTGCTGACAGAAGTTGTTTTTCCTTCTTCTTCATTTCCTTTTTTGAATGAGAATCCGGAATCGAGATTAAATCCCTGAACTGTATTGAAACTTAACGATGTCAGGTTTAGTAATCCTTTATAATCGAATGAATTTTTTTTGAAAGTGTTTTTATAATTATATCCCATTAAGATATCTGTGATCTTAAATTTATTGGTTTTGGCATCTATTGAATCTGTGTATTTTTGAGATTTTCGAATAGTCTGTAAACTGTCTTTTTTTGTGTAATCTGTTTTCTCTTCAATGGTTAACGGAATGGGACGAATTTCATTCCAAAAAGCATCATTTTTTTTGTTGGCATTGGCTTCAAAAGCGACAATTTCATTTCCAAAAGTTTTCTTTTCAAACGAAGCCGGGAATTCATAATTCGAATAAACATAATTGAACTTTCCTGAAAATTTTATTCCAAAAATGCCTGCTGTGAAGTCGAGCGTCTGCGCATTTTTTGTCCATATTTTGTTTTTTGTATTGTAGCTAAAGCTCTGATTGAGCTGCATTATTTCGGTAAATTCATTTTTCATGCGATACCCTTTTATATCCAGGTCAATGGCATAAATAGCAAAGCTGTCATCAACAATATAGATGTAGCCTTCAAAAACAGGTTCTTTATCACGTTTAGGAATAACTTTTATTTTGTTAATCTGATGATTGTTTTCGTCAAAAAAAGTGCCTTCGAGTTTGTACTTGTAATAACTAAAAGCATTATCTGCAATAGGAGAGATAAGTTTAATATCGAAGTCTAATGTGTTTTCGTAAAAATCATAAGTTGATAAGGAAGCTGTGTTGTAGCTATATCCTTTATTGTTTCCGGAAATTCTGGAGGCAATGATTTTCTCTTTTAATTTGTTGGGTTTTTCAAAAGTAATTTTTGAAATGGTTTCAGATAAATATAAAATTCCTGTGCCGGTTGAGTCAAGATTTGAAGCCATATCATCTCCAAGATCAACTTTTTTTCCAAGGATTTTTTTAGGTAAATCTTTAACTTTGAACATTCCCTTCGAATAGAAATCTGCAGTGTATCTTGCTGTTTTATCTGAGTTTTCCTTTTTGTTTGCAATAGCACTTCTTATAATGGCATTTGCAGGATTGTTTTTAGGATCAATCACAACTTCATTTAGCGCAAAACTCTCTTCGGCCATTTTTACATCCAGCGTTATTGTTTTTGCATCGGCAGAAACAGTTAGCTTTTGCGTTTTAAAACCTAAATATTGAAAGATGATTTTATTTTTACCCACTTCTTTTACGTTAAGCTGGTATTTTCCCTGTTCGTTTGAAGTGGTTCCGCTATAGGTGTTTTCTTCAAATACTGAAACAAAAGGCAACGGATTTCCTTTTTCATCAGTTACAGTTCCCTTTATTTGGGCAAAATTTGAAATCGAAAAAAATAAAAAGGCTAGTAAAGTATAGTTTTTCATGAAAGTAGTTTCTCTCACAAAAATAGAATAACTTAAAAACGAGCTTATTAAAAAATTGTTAAATAAAGACTTATAAGAAAGATAGAATAGCTAATTCGTAACTTTTTAGTCCAAATCCCAGAATCACCCCTTTTGCATTTCCGGATAAATACGATTGATGTCTGAAGCTCTCGCGGGCATAAGTATTCGAAATATGAACTTCGATAACCGGAGTTGTAACCGCTTTTATAGCATCACCCAAACCTATAGAAGTATGCGTGTAGGCGCCTGCATTTAGAATAATACCATCAAAAGTAAAACCGCATTCTTGAATTTTTCCTATCAATTCGCCTTCAATATTGCTTTGATAGTAGGAAAGCTCGATATTCGGAAATTTCGTTTGCAACGTTTCAAAATAATCTTCAAAAGTCTGACTTCCGTAAACTTCAGGTTCTCTTTTTCCTAAAAGATTCAAATTGGGTCCATTGATAATGCAGATTTTCATATAATAATTTTGATTTATTTAATTGTAGCGGGCTCTATCTTATATTTTGCCCAAAACATTTCACAAGAGTGTAAAAATAAAAAAAACCATTCTAATTAATAGAACGGTTTTTATAAAAGTATGTGATATTATTTTTTAGAATAACATGATTCCGGCAGAAAGTTGGAATACAGAGTTTTTAAGATCAGCTTTAGAAGAAACTTCAGTTAAACCAAAACCGTAACGACCTTGAATAAAGATACCTTCAGTAATTTTTAAACCAAGTCCGGCATTGATTGCAAAGTCAAATGTTTTAGGATCCTGAACATCAAACTCTTTCTTGTTGCTTAATAAAAATGATGCCTGTGGACCTACTTCTAAGCTTAGAGATTTTGTTACATATATTTTTGCCATTACTGGAATTGCTAAATAGCCTAATTCGTTTTTAAATTCTTGACCTGCATTTTTGTAACTAGCCCCTTGAGTAGAATACAAAAGCTCTGGTTGAATAGAAAATTTCTCTAACAATTTAACTTCTGCAATTAAACCTGCGTGATAGCTTGTGATACCATCTTTACTGTAATCTATTCCGCTAAAAGAAGCGTCTCCAGTTTGATTAGCAAAGTTAACCCCTGCTTTAACCCCAATTTTTAGTAATTGTGCTTGTATTGTAGCTGATGTTGCGATGAACAAAATAGCCGCTAAAATTATTTTTTTCATAAAAGTGTTTTTTAAAATTTGGTATTTTTTATGTTATATATTAGTCAAAACTACATTATTTAGATTTTATTGTCTTAATATATTAGTTTAAATAATTAATATAATTCGTACTGATTTTTATCTTTTACCTTCCTTAGTTCTGTGGTTTTTATTTTAATTTATTGAATGTCAGTTTTTTGTTTGGTTATTAATTATGTCTTATTTTGTTGCTTTTTTACTTTTTTGCAGACTTTTTTTAACAAGTATAAGATTATTTTTATGAACTAATAATAAATAAAAATTGTAAACATGAAAAAAATTATTTTAGCTATTATTGCAGTAATGACAGTTGGTTTAGTGAGTGCACAAGAGCAAACTAAAAAAGGAAAGTATCTTATTGAAGGTAATACTTCTTTTGGTGCAACAGGAACTGGTAATACAGGTTTTGCATTAAATTCTGAAGATGGTACTACTACTTGGAATATTGGTGCTGAAGGCGGATATTTTGTTATGGATAATCTGGCAGTGAAATTAGGTTTAGGTTATGGAGATCAAGGACATGATATGAGTATGTTTTCTTATAAAGTAGGAGCAAAATATTATGTAATTAATAAAATTCCGGTTGAGCTTTCTTATACAGGCGCAAGTATTAAAAATGCAAATGAAAATCCTTCATATTTAGGAATTCAGGGTGGATATGCCTGGTTTGTTGGGAATAATATTTCGATCGAACCAGGACTTCGTTATAACATTACGTTAAACGAAAATTATGGCAAAGACGTTTTGCAGTTTAATATAGGATTTGCATTGCACTTCTAATAAAGGTTTTTGATTAATTTTAAAAGATCTTCCTCAACTTGAGGAGGATTTTTTTTTGTCTAAATTGAATATTATTTAAATTAATATTTTTCTAGTATAAATTTATAATGAATCTTATTTGTTAAAATAAAAATTAATTTTTATGAAGTAATTTTTTATATTTGAACATTAATTTAATCAAAAAAAATAAGATGAAGAAAATTATATTATGTGCGATTGCAGTTATGGTATTTGGATTTACTAATGCTCAAAAGACTAAATTTGGAGTTAAAGGTGGACTTAATCTTACTACTTTTTCCGGAGGAAATTATTACGATGCTAAATCTTTAGTAGGTTTTCAGGTAGGTGGTTTCGCTGAAATTAAAGTCATAGAAAGATTATCTATTCAGCCAGAGGTTTTGTTTTCTACACAGGGAGCCAAACTCGATGGTGGATCTTTTGGTGATTTCAATAGTAAATTGAATTATATAAATGTTCCTGTTTTGGCTAAATTCTATATTACAAAACAATTTACTGCCGAAGCTGGTCCGCAATTAGGTTTTTTAGTTTCTGCTAAGCAAGACGGTCATAATGCTAAAGATAGTTTTAAATCAGTTGATACAGGATTTAATTTTGGACTTGGTTATAATTTTACAGAAAATGTTTCTGTAGGTCTTCGTTATACTGTTGGTTTAGCTAATATCGGAGATTATAAGATCGATAATACAGAGCAATATCTTGATAGTCCAAAAAATAGTGTATTGGCTTTGACATTAGGATATAAATTTTAAATTTATTGCGAAATAATATTTTTAAAAACCTTCCAAATGCGGAAGGTTTTTTTATGCTCAAAAATGGTTTACTTTGTAAATATGAACTGGAACAGATATATAAAAGATTATCAATCGTATTTGCGAATCGAAAGAGGTTTGTCTAAAAATACTATCGAAAACTATAGTTTTGATATTGAGCGATTATGCCTTTTTCTGGAAATAAATCAAATTGAAGTTTCGCCTTTAAAAATTACTGATGAAACGGTGCAGCAATTTATATATGCGGTTTCAAAAGAAGTTAATCCGCGTTCGCAGGCACGAATTATTTCAGGTCTAAAAAGCTTTTTTAATTATCTGGTTTTCGAAGATTATAGGCTTGATAATCCGTTGGAGTTAATCGAAACCCCAAAAACAGGAAGAAAATTGCCAGATACTTTATCTGTTAAAGAAATTGATTCACTTATTGCCGCTGTTGATTTGAGTACAAATGAAGGAGAACGAAATCGTGCTATGCTCGAAACATTATATGGTTGTGGATTGCGCGTTTCGGAATTAGTTTCGCTCAAAATATCAGATTTGTTTTTTGAAGAAGGTTTTATAAAAATTACAGGAAAAGGAAACAAAGAGCGTTTTGTTCCGATTGGAAAACTGACTCAGAAATTCATACAGATTTATCAAAAGGAAGTTCGAACATATCTCAATATTAAAAAAGGTTTCGAAGATACTTTGTTTTTAAATAGGAGAGGCGGACAGCTTACACGGGCTATGATATTTACCATTATAAAGGATCTGGCTGTAAAAATTAATTTAAATAAAACGATTAGTCCGCATACTTTGCGCCATTCTTTTGCAACTCATTTACTTGAAAATGGTGCCGATTTGAGATCGATTCAATTAATGCTAGGGCATGAATCTATAACGACTACAGAAATTTATGTGCATCTGGACAGAAGTTTCCTGAAAGAAGTTATGTATTCGTTTCATCCCAGAAGATAATTTTTTTTGACTGATAAGTCATTTTTAAGTCAAAAAATTAATATATTGTATAATATTTTGTAGTAATAAGGGATAAGGGTTTGATTTTTAGATCTTTGTTTTCCTGAGAATCAATTGTTTTAATAATTCAGTCTGCATAAATAAATGATATATGGTTTTTGATTTGTATGGAAATGAGGATTGTTTAGAAGTAAATAATTTTTACAAAAAATTATTTGCTGAAATGCCGGATTTATTGTTTCAGTTTGTTATTGATAGCAATAACAATTATTCTTTTCCATTGGTCAGTAAATCGGCTGATGAAATCTTCGAGCTTACATCTGAAATGTTTTCTAAAGACCCCAAGGTCATTATTTATGACAGGGTTTTTCCTCCGGATCGTGATTTGTTTTTTCAGTCTTTGGTCAAAGCTCGCAAAGAAGTACAGCCCTGGAAGTTAGAATTTAGGGCAGTTTTGCCTGTAAAGGGATTGCGCTGGTTTAAAATTTCTTCTAAAACAGAGTCGTCCTCAAATGGCTGTGTTATTTTTTATGGCCATGTTTCAGATATTACTGATCTAAAGGATAAAGAAGAGAAACTGCGAATTTCTGAGGAGCGATTTCAATTTGCTCTTGAAGCTTCAACCGCCGGGATCTGGGATTGGGATATGGTGACCAATACGGTTTTTTACTCTTCTTTATCGCTAAAAATTTTAGAATTAGATTCTGCCGATATCTTTGATGATCCGGAACGTTGGGATAAAATTGTACATCCTGATGATCTACCAAAATATTATTCTGATATTCAGGAGCACTTCGATAATAAGATTCCATATTATGAAAATTATCATCGGGTAATGACTTCGAGTGGAAATTATAAATGGATTTTAGATCGCGGAAAAGTTATTAAAAGAGATGAAAACGGAAAGCCGTTGCGCGTAATTGGAACACATACCGATGTTTCTTTACAAAAAGAAAAAGAACTCGAGCTTTTAAAAACGATGAAGTTGTATAGTGATCAAAATAGCCGTTTGGTTAATTTTTCGCATATCGTTTCGCATAATTTAAATACCCAAGCAGGTAATATTAAGTCGATTTTGGATTTTATAGATGCTGATATAGAGAAACAAACCATAAATGAGATGTTGGAACATTTACGAACGGTTTCGAATGATTTAAATGATACGATTTCAAATTTAACACAGATTGTAAAAACACAAAGTAATATTAATATTGCAGTAGTTCCTCTGAATCTTTGTGAGTATATCGATAAAACAATTTCTACTATTAAAGGATATGATAAGCAGACTAACGTTACGATTGTCAACAATGTTCCTAAATATTTGACGGTTAATTTTAATCCGGCCTATATGGAAAGTGTATTGTTGAATTTTGCAACAAACGCTATAAAGTATGCGCATCCTGACAGAGATCCTGTTATTGTTTTTGATTTTGGAATAGAACCGGAAGGTTTTAAATCTTTAAAAATTACAGATAATGGTCTTGGAATCGATTTGAATATTTATGGGGATTTGTTGTTTGGGATGTATAAAACGTTTCATAAGCATCATGAAGCCCGTGGTATTGGGCTTTATATTACCAGGAACCAAATTGAGGCGATGAAAGGAAGTATTTCAGTTGAAAGTGAAGTTGGGGTAGGAACTAGCTTTAAAATTGTTTTTAATGATATTTAACGGTTTTTAAAAAGCTATAAATAACAAAGGCTATCTCTCTAATCAGGATAGCCTTTGTATTTTATAAAGAAAAGAGATTATTTAGCAATATTAACTGCTCTGGTTTCTCTAATTACAGTAACTTTTACCTGACCCGGATAAGTCATTTCAGTCTGGATTTTTTGTGAAATTTCGAAAGATAAATTAGCTGCATTATCATCAGAAACTTTTTCGCTTTCTACAATAACACGTAATTCTCTACCTGCCTGAATTGCGTATGCATTTTTAACACCGCTAAAACCGTAAGCTACTTCTTCAAGATCTTTCAAACGCTGAATGTATGAATCTAAAACCTGACGTCTTGCGCCTGGTCTTGCTCCTGAAATAGCATCACAAACCTGAACAATTGGAGACAATAATGATTTCATTTCGATCTCATCGTGGTGAGCTCCAATAGCGTTGCAAACTTCTTCTTTTTCGCCATATTTCTCCGCCCATTGCATCCCTAATAATGCGTGTGGTAAATCGCTTTCGGTATCCGGAACTTTACCAATATCATGAAGCAAACCGGCTCTTTTTGCAAGTTTTACATTTAGGCCTAATTCGGCAGCCATGATACCACAAAGTTTAGAAACCTCTCTTGAGTGTTGCAATAAGTTTTGTCCGTAAGATGAACGGTATTTCATTCTACCTACAACCTTAATTAATTCAGGATGTAAACCGTGAATTCCTAAGTCAATAACTGTGCGTTTACCAACTTCGATAATTTCATCATCGATTTGTTTAGCAGTTTTAGCAACAACTTCCTCGATTCTTGCCGGGTGAATACGTCCGTCAGTTACTAATTTGTGTAATGACAAACGGGCAATTTCTCTTCGAACCGGATCAAAACAAGAAAGAATAATAGCTTCTGGTGTGTCATCAACAATGATTTCTACTCCTGTTGCAGCTTCAAGTGCTCTAATGTTACGTCCTTCACGCCCAATAATTCTACCTTTTACATCGTCAGATTCAATGTTAAAAACAGATACGCAGTTTTCAACTGCTTCTTCTGTTCCAACTCTTTGAATGGTATTGATGATGATTTTCTTGGCTTCTTGCTGAGCAGTAAGTTTAGCCTCTTCAATAGTGTCCTGAATATGAGACATGGCTTTGCTTTTAGCTTCGGCTTTTAATCCTTCTACTAATTGTTCTTTTGCTTCATCGGCAGAAAGGCCTGAGATTACCTCAAGTTGTTGTAGCTGACTTTTGTGTAACTTGTCAACTTCAGCTTGTTTTTTGTCTAAAAGCTCAATTTTGTTGTTGTATTCTTGTGTTTTAGATTCAAAATCGTCATTTACTTTTTTAGCTTTTGAAAGTTCATTAGAAACCTGAGATTCTTTATCGCGCACTCTTTTTTCTACTTCAGCAACTTTTTTATCTCGGGCTAAAATAACTTGTTCGTGCTCTGATTTTAATTCGATAAAACGTTCTTTTGCCTGAAGGATTTTGTCTTTTTTGATATTTTCGGCTTCTAAATTAGCATCTTTTAAAATGGAAGCTGCTTCTTTTTTTGCGTTTTTAATTAAATTAGAAATATTGCTTTTTTCGATAATTTTAGCGATTGCAAAACCTGCTGCAATCCCTACAATACCTGAAATAATGATCGTTATTATGTCCATGTTTGTTAAAATTTATATATAAAAAAAGCCTACATTAATTGCTTGAATAAACTCGTAAAGACAAGTTTTGAGCTAACTCACTGTTCAAGTTTCCAAGCCGAAGCATGGCATACTATAGTAGCGACGATTTGCTCATTCTAAATTGTTAGTGTTGAGTTTACCAATTGTGAACTAATGTAGGCAGTATCTTAGTTTCTGTAAAGAACGTTTAATTTTCGAGATATTGATCTAATAGCGAATTTAATCTTTTAATTCTTTCGATGGTTTCTTCGCCATCGATTGCGTTATCAATTTGTTTTTGTTCTACTTGTGATGCAAATTGCAGGGCACACATAGCCAGAACATCTTGTTTATCACGAACTGCATAACTTTCTTCGAATTGCTTGATCATAGCATCAATTTTTTTTGAAGCACTTCTAAGTCCTTCTTCCTGAGCCGGGTCTACTGTTAATGGGTAGACTCTGTCTGCAATTGATATTTTAATTCTAAGCTTTCCGTCCATGTTTCTCTAATCTGATAGTTGTGCTATACAGTAGTCAATTTCGCGAATTAATGAATTTATTTTAAGCTTTGTCTCTCTCTTGTTATTATCGCTGCCGAGCAACGAATTGGCTATTTTAAGTGTTTCATATTGCTTCTTCAAAGCCTCCATTTCTTCAGATTGTTTCTGGATAATTTGCGCAGCTTTGGCTAATTCTAATCGTAAAACCTGATTGTTTTTCTCCAGGCCTTTTGACTTCTCAAAAAGCTTTTCGACTTTATATTCAAGAGTATCAATTATTTCGGCAATTACACTCATTATAAATCCTATTCATTACTTAATCATACAAAGTTAGTATTCCTTTTTATTAATGCAATTTTTTCTCGATTTTTTTGCATTAAAAATAGACAAATAAATGAAATTCAAACGATTGTATTTTTGTGGCTTTTTACTCGGTTTTCGCTCCTTTATTTTTTATCTTAGCAAAAATGTTGCTTATGAGATTTTCATTACTTACTCTGTTTTTTTGTCATTTTGCTTTTGCTCAAACGCAATATCCCAAAAATGATTTTCGTCCGCCACTTGATATTCCAATGCAGCTTTCCGGTAATTTCGGGGAGTTAAGGCCTAATCATTTTCATGCAGGCTTCGATCTAAAAACCAATCAAAGAGAGGGATTAAATGTTTATGCGGTTGCTGACGGATATGTTTCGAGAATAAAAATTTCAACTTTTGGAAACGGAAAATGCATTTATATTACACATCCTAACGGATATACTTCTGTTTATGGACATTTGCAAACTACAGTTGGGCCAATTCAGGATTATGTTAAAAAAACGCATTACAAAGAAAAAGCTTACGAAATTGAATTGTTTCTTAAGCCTAATGAACTGCCTGTAACAAAAGGTCAGTTAATTGCCTTGTCTGGAAATACAGGTTCGTCCGAAGGTCCGCATCTGCATTTTGAAATTCGTGATACCAAAACAGAATTTGTTATTAATCCGATATTTTTCGGATTTGATAAAAATATAAAAGATACCAAAAAGCCCACTATTTCGAGTGTTTATGTATATCCTTTAGGGAATTCGACAGTAAATCAGTCCAAACAGCCGTTGTTGTTAAATGTGGCTTTGCAAAAAGACGGTACTTATCTGGCAAGTAAAGTAAAAGCAAACGGAAAATTTGGTTTTGGAATCTCGGCAGTTGATTATGATGATGTTTCGTTTAATAAAAATGGTGTTTTTAATGTTTCAACTTTTTTAAACGGAAATCAAAATTACAATTATCAGTTTAATACCTACTCATTTGATGAAATGCGATTTGTTAATGCCTTAATTGACTATGGGAAATATAAAAAATCCGGCCAGCGCATTCAAAAACTTTTCATGAAAACACCTTATGCTTTAAGTATCATTAAAACCGATTCGCTTCGTGGAATTATTCCGGTCGAGCCGAATTTAGCTTCTACTTACCGAATTGAAGTCTCGGATTATTTTGGAAATTTAAGTGCTATTACGGTTCCAATTGAATATGATGCTGCAACACCTATTGTAAATGCTGAACCTGAAACCTCAAAATATTTTATTAAAGTCAGCAAGGATGCTAATTTCGAAAAAGATAATATGTCTGTATTTTTTCCGGCAGGAACTTTTTATGATAATTTTAATTTGAATTTTGATGTAAAAAACAAACGTATTTATATCCATGATGATACGGTTCCTGTTCACTCTAATTTTACTATTACGATCAAAGACGATTCTTATCCGGAAGCTTTAAGAGATAAACTTTTTATTGGAAGAATTAGCGGAAACAGCAGTAGTTATAACGGAACAATTAGAAAAGGCGATGTTTTTACAGCCAAGTCAAAAATATTAGGACAATTCGGATTAGTGTTGGATACCATTGCTCCGGTTATAAAAATTCTTAAGCCAGTTGAAGGAAAATGGATTAGTGACCAGAAGAAAATTGAGTTTATAATAAGCGATGCCTCTTCGGGAATTAAGTCTTATAATGGCTATTTAAACGGAAATTGGGTTTTATTTGAATATGAAAATAAAACAAAGAAAATTACGCATACATTTGATGATGCCTTGCTGGCTGAAGGTGCAAATGATTTAAAAATCGAAGTAGTTGACAATGTAGGAAATTCTGCTATCTTTGAAACTCATTTTTTTAGAAGCCAACAAAAATAAAACCCCAAACGTTTGAATCAGAATAAATTAATATTCGTTTTTCTTTTTTTATGGAGTAGCTATTTATCATTTGCTCAAACTGCTCATATTAAAGGAGTTATTTTAGACAATGAAAACCGTCCGGTTAGTAATGTAAACATTAGCTCAGCTAAAAACAGTACACAATCGGATTCCAGCGGTTATTTTGAAATAGATGTACTTTCTAATAAAAAGACTTCTGTAATTTTTACTCACATTTCGTTAAAGATGATAAGCTTGACAGTAAGCTTAAAGCCTAATGAAATTTTTGTTTTTAATCCCGTAATGAGTAATTCTGAAGAACAAATGGGAGAAGTTTTTGTTTCATCTAAAAATAAAAAACGTGTTCAGGGAATTACCACTATAGATGTGGCTACCATTAAAAAAATTCCGGGTGCAAACGCCGGAATCGAAAATATTCTTAAAACCTTACCAGGTGTAAATTCAAACAATGAACTGAGTACACAATATGCGGTAAGAGGCGGTAATTACGATGAAAATCTGGTTTATGTAAATGAAGTTGAAGTTTACCGGCCCTTTTTAATTCGTTCCGGACAACAGGAAGGATTGAGTTTTACAAATACAGATTTGGTTCAGAATGTTGATTTTTCGGCAGGTGGATTTCAGGCAAAATTTGGAGATAAGCTATCTTCTGTTCTGGATATTACTTACAGAAAGCCAACTCAGTTTGGAGCTTCTCTGGAAGCTAGTTTGCTTGGGGGGAGTGTTTCTGTTGATGCTGTTTCTAAAAATAAAAAATGGTCAGCAGTAACAGGAGTCCGATATCGAAATAATAGTTTACTGGTTAATAGTCAGGATACACAAACTAATTATACGCCAACTTTTGCTGATATTCAGACCAATATAAATTATGATATTTCTAAAAAATGGCAAGTAAGTTTTTTAGGTAATATTTCACAAAATAAATATTTATACCAGCCTTTAACTCGCGAAACAAAATTTGGAACGATAGATCAGCCCATGTCGCTTGCGGTATATTATGAAGGAAAAGAAAGAGATCAGTACGATACTTATTTTGGAGCATTAAAAACAACTTATAAAGTTTCTCCAAGTCTGACTTTAAAATTCATTGGTTCCTTATTTCATACTACAGAGCAAGAACATTTCGATATTTTGGCACAATATCGTCTCGGAAATGTGGGGGATGATCAAACAACTCAAGTCGATTTTACACGCGGAATTGGTTCGCAATTGAGTCACGCCCGAAATGATCTGGATGCATTAATTGCAAATGCTGAAATTAAAGGGTTTAAAGAATGGAAAAACGACAGTCAGTTAGAATTTGGCTTAAAATATACGAGAGAATCTATCCGTGACCGAATTGTAGAGTGGGAGATGATTGATTCTGCGGGTTTTTCTATCAATCCTCCAATTGTTGTCTTGCCTAAAAATAATCAGCCTTACCAGCCTTATACCGGACCGCTTTTGCCTTATCAGGACGTTCGTGCTACGAATTACAATACTATTAACCGATTTTCGGGTTATGCACAATTTAATAAAAAAGCAGAAATTGGATCCAGTCAAATTTGGTATCATTTAGGAGCCCGTTTTCAGAGCTGGAATGTTTCAGGAGCTGCTGTTGAGGGAAAAAATCAAATTGTAATTAGTCCGCGTGCTCAGTTTGCCATAAAACCGGATTGGGATATGGATATGGTTTTCAGACTTTCGGGCGGATTGTATCATCAACCGCCTTTTTATAGAGAACTTAGGGATTTAGAAGGAGTGGTGAATCCAAATGTAAAAGCACAGGAAGCGGTACATGTTGTGTTAAGTAATGATTATAATTTTAGAATCTGGAACCGTCCATTTAAGTGGATTACAGAACTTTATTATAAATCGCTTTCAGACGTAAATGTGTATTCGATTGATAATGTCAGGATCCGTTATGTTGCAAATAATAATGCAAAGGCATATGCGCAAGGACTTGATTTTAGATTAAATGGAGAATTTGTACCGGGAACAGAATCCTGGATTAGTTTTGGTTATTTGAAAACCGAAGAAAATTATGCAGACAAAGGATATATTGCAAGACCAACAGATCAGCGTTTAAAATTTGCCATGTTGTTTCAGGATTATATGCCTAATATTCCAAGTGTAAAATTGTATTTAAACTTAGTTTACAACACAGGTTTGCCGGGTGGTGCTCCTGCATATTCAGATCCTTATTTGTACCAAAGCCGATTAAACGATTATCGCAGAGTAGATGTTGGTTTTGCTAAAGTTTTTATAGACAGCAGTACAAAAGTGGCCAAAGCAAACTGGTTGAAAAGCTTTAAGGAATTATCTGTTGGGGTAGAGATTTTTAATCTTTTCAACAATCAAAACGCGATAACCAATACCTGGGTTCGTGATGTATATTCTAAAAATCAATACGCGATTCCAAACTACATGACTTCGAGAGTTTTTAACTTAAAGATTAATGCAAGATTATAAGTGTTAATTGGTTTTTGCTGTAATAAGAATAGCATTCTCTGTATTGAATGAGGTGCTGGATGTTAGTAAAACTCAATAAAAATAGATAATACAATCAAAAATGCTATATTTGATATTCTAATATAATTTGCAGACATGAAAAATTCCTTAAAATATATAGCCTTAGTAATCATCGGAACATTAGTGAGTTGTAAAGATGAAGTGAAGAAGCCAAAAGTAATTTATGATGCTTCAAATAAAGCAAATGTTGTTGCAAAAACAGATTCAACGCAGATTGAAGTGGCTGATTTACCTATTCAGATGGAAGGAACCGGTTATTTAATTCATCCTGTTGGAGATTTACGCGTTTTTGAAAAAGGAACAAAAGCCCGTTATGGATCTTCGAGTGTGAACGACGTGAGTTTTACGATTTCTAATTTAGGTGAATATGAAATTACAGGTTATTTGCAAAACCTGAAGTTTCAAAAAATAGATTCAGATTCTATCAGGCCTTTGACGGATAAACCTGCTTTGATTTTAACAGCAACTTATTTAAAAACCGTAGCAGATAAAACTCAAAACCAAATTATGGTGTATACTTTGGCAGATTCAGATACCAATAAAGACGGTAAAATCGATACCAGTGATATCAAGACTTTGTATTTAAGTCATATTAGCGGGGAAAACTTTACGAAGATTTCTGAAGATTTTCAGGAATTGGTAGACTGGAGTTTAATTGAATCTAAAAACCGTTTGTATTTTAGAACTATTGAAGATACCAACCAAAACGGACAATTTGATAAAAATGATGTTTTGCATTATAACTATATAGATTTAGCTTCTAAAAAATGGGAAGTTAAAAGTTATAAACCTATTTAAGATTCTGAGGTTCTAAGATTTTTTGAATTTCTCCAGAATAAAAAAGCCATTTAAAAAATTAAGTTACTTAGTTTTTTAAATGGCTTTTCAATTTTAAAAAGATACCTTTTAATTTTTGTATAATCATAGACAAGAATAAAACTCAGAACCTTAGCAACTTAAAAAGATTAAATCAATATATCGCTTTCCAGATCAGATTTTTCGATTTCAAAACCAAAATCCAAACGTTCTACGAGTTCGATTACTAGTTTTTTGTACCAGTTTTCTGATTTTGGGTGAATGTATATTTTTTCGATTAATTGTTTAAGATCGACATTGATTTTTAATCCGTCATTTAGTTTAAGATCACTTTTTGAAGTGTCGGTCAGAATACGGACTTCACGTTCGTATTGAAAACTTTTTCTTTTAAATAAAAACGGAAAAAATAAGTCATCAAACGGAATATACTCTTTTTTGTAATCGATATAATTTACCTCGCCAATATACTGATCAAAGTTGTTTTCAGGTTTTACTGCTTTTTGGAGCCTTCCAATAGTAGACTGAATTGCTAAACCTTCATTGTTTTTGGTAAAGATCTGCCACATGGCAAAAGATTCGTATTCGTTAATATGCCAGCTGCTAATAGCTACCTTTTCGCGATGTATTTTGTAGTAATTTAAAAATTCCGGATTGTCAATCGCCAGTTTTTTAATCTCCTCGTAAGTAGGTTCGCTAAAAGTGCCTTCGTACTGATCTTCAAATTTATCAGAACGGGACATAAATAATTTTTTAGACAATAATAAATCAAGGAATTTGGATAAATCTAAGTATTTCCAGACAATTGTATCCGGATCATCTGGAAGCTTTATGTTTGGATTTTTAAGATACATTTTTTATCGTTTTAAAGATTGTTCTAAAAAGAAAAGCCACAAATTGTAAAGATTAAAATGATTTTATTTCGTTAAAAAAAGAATCTGTGTTAATCTTTACAATTTGTGGCTAAAAGTATGTTCTTTTAGTTATGATTCAAAAGACTGCATGGTTACCAATTTGTTATAAGTTCCATTATGTGCAATCAGTTCTTCATGAGTTCCTTGTTCGACGATTTTTCCCTTTTGCATGACTACAATTACATCTGCTTTTTGAATCGTCGAAAGTCGGTGAGCAATTATAATAGAAGTTCTGTTTTGCATCATGTTTTCAAGTGCAACCTGAACAAATTTTTCACTTTCTGTATCTAAATTAGAAGTGGCTTCATCCAGAATCATAATTGGTGGGTTCTTTAATACTGCTCTTGCGATTGATAAACGTTGTTTTTGTCCACCTGAAATTTTATTTCCACTATCGCCAATATTGGTGTAAATTCCCAAAGGTAGATCTTTTACAAACTCATAAGCATTGGCAATTTTTAGTGCTTCGATAATCTCGTCATCAGTAGCATCTAATTTTCCTAAGGCAATATTTGCCTTAATCGTATCATTAAATAAAATACTGTCTTGTGTTACTAATCCAATTAAATTACGAAGTGATTGTAAATTTATATCTTTAATATTGATTCCGTCAACAGAAATTGATCCGTCATTAACATCGTAAAAACGAGTTAACAAATTTGCCATAGTACTTTTTCCACTTCCGGATTGACCAACAAGTGCAACTGTCTGGCCTTTTTTGATTTGAAGCGAAAAGTTTTTTAAAATAGTTTCGTTCTCATATTTGAAATTAATATTCTGAACGCTGATAGTATCATCAAAAGTTGTTTTTTCAATTGCATTCTCTTTTGAAACAATAGTATTTTCCTGTTCTAAAATTTCAAGAACACGGTCAGCTGCTGCGTTTCCTCTTTTTACCCCGTATGAAGCTTTTGAAATCGCTTTTGCCGGAGTTAAGATGTTATAGGCAAGTCCCATATAAGCGATAAATGCAGCGCCTTCTAATGTTTTGTCTATCAAAACCATCTGACCTCCGTACCAAAGTAATATTGCAATTACAGTAATTCCCATAAATTCACTGGCAGGAGAGGCTAAGTTTTGACGGTTACCAATGCTGTTTGATAAGGTAAAAAAACGTTCGGTAGAGTTCTGAAAAACAGTATTAAAATAGTTTTCGGCATTGTATCCTTTAACCACTTTTAATCCGCCTATAGTTTCTTCAATAGTAGATAAAAAAGCACCTTGTTCCTGCTGTGCTTTGCTGGATTGTTTTTTAAGCTGTTTTCCAATTAGTGAAATGATATATCCGGAAATTGGAATAAATATAAAAACAAATATAGTCAGTTTGGCACTGATGATCAGCATTGCTACTATGGTGAAAATTATGGTAAGCGGTTCTTTTACGATAAGCTCCAAAATAGCGAGAAATGAGTTTTGTACCTCGTTTACATCTGCTGAAATTCTGGAAATTATATCTCCTTTTCTTTTTTCAGAGTAAAAAGCCAAAGGCAATTCCAGTGTTTTTTTATACAAAGAATTTCGCATGTCTCTTAAAACACCATTTCGTAAAAAGTTAATAAAAAACATAGCTAAATAATCGGCTAAGTTTTTTAGCAAAAAGATCGAAATAATAATGGCAACCATTACAGATAAAACATAACCGGATTCATGTGTTCCTTTTGTTGTAGTGATGTAGTAGCTTAAATAATCTTCTCCAAATTGTTTCAGTTCCAGTATTCCGTTGTATACAGGCTTTACATGATTTGCTTTGGTTTTGTCAAATAGAACCTGGAGCATTGGTATTAAAGCCACAAACGAGAGTGTGCTGAAAAGTGCATACAAAACATTAAAAAAGATGTTTAGGAATGCGTATTTTTTATACGGATATATAAAAGGAACTATTTTTTTGAAATTACTCATTATAGGTTATTATTTTACCATTAAAACCCGACAGTTTATTTAAACAATGTCGGGTTCATTAAAAAAATATGTGTGTTTTATTTATTTTAATTGCATTCCAGCAATGATATTTTGTATTTTTTCGTCTAAGAAACTTTCTGCAGCATCAAAATTTTCAACCGAATCTAATTCTGCATTAACACTAATGTAGAATTTAATTTTAGGTTCAGTTCCGCTTGGTCTTGCACAAATTTTAGAACCGTCCTCCGTATAATAAATCAATACGTTAGATTTCGGAATCTCCATTGTAGATTCTTCACCAGTTAATAAATTTAAAGCAATAGACGATTGATAATCCTCTACCATAATTACTCTTTGTCCGCTGATTTCTTTCAAAGGATTTTGGCGTAAATCAATCATCATCTGATTAATTTCCTGCAAGCCTTCCATTCCTTTTTTAGTTAGCGAAACCAAGTGTTCTTTGTAGAAACCATTCTCAACATACAGTTGTAAAAGTTCTTTGTAAACACTGCTTCCCGCGGCTTTAGCCTGAGCTGCAACTTCGCATATTAATAAAGTAGCGGCAACAGCATCTTTATCTCTAACGGCATCACCTACCATAAAACCAAAACTTTCTTCTCCGCCACCAATAAATTCAAGTTCAGGAAAATCTTTGATCATTTTGGCGATCCATTTAAAGCCCGTGAGACCAACTTTGCATTCTACGCCATAACTTGTTGCTAATTCCATCATCATCGGAGTCGAAACAATAGTAGAACCCACGAATTGTTTACCATTGATTTTTCCGGCTTTTTTCCATTGTTTCAATAAGAAAGAGGTCATCAAAATCATCGTTTGATTTCCGTTAAGCAAAATCATTTTACCATCGTTATTTCTAACAGCAACACCCAAACGGTCACAATCAGGATCAGTTCCCACAACAATATCAGAGTTTGTTTTATCGGCAAGGGCCAAAGCCATAGTTAAAGCTTCCGGCTCTTCAGGATTTGGAGATTTTACTGTTGGGAAATCTCCGTTTGGTTCTGCTTGTTCCGGAACAATATGTACATTTGTGTAGCCTGCTTGTGATAAAGTGTCGGGAATCGATTTTATTGAAGTTCCGTGCAAAGAAGTAAAAACAATTTGCAAATTGTCTTTGGCTTCAGCCGGAGTATTAAAACTTGCGTTTTCGATAGATGATTTTATAAAAGCTTTGTCAATTTCAGTATCGATATACTGAATAAGACTTTCGTTAGCATTAAATTTGATTTTGTCATAATCTAAGTTTTCGATCACACTTATAATTGCAGCATCCTGCGGAGGAACAATTTGTCCGCCATCTTCCCAATACACTTTGTATCCGTTATATTCTGGTGGATTATGAGAAGCTGTTAATACAATTCCGCATTGACAGCCTAAATATTTAAGGGCAAAAGACAATTCAGGAGTTGGACGCAAATCAGAAAACAAATAAACATGAATTCCGTTTGCCGAAAAAACATCAGCAACCAACTTTGCCAAAGTATTACTATTATGACGGCAATCGTAAGCAATAACGACTTTTAAAGGTTGATTTGGAAAAACCTGATGTAAATAATCCGATAAACCCTGAGTGTTTTTTCCAAGCGTATATTTGTTTATTCTGTTGTTTCCAACACCCATCACTCCACGCATTCCGCCTGTTCCAAATTCCAGGTTTTTATAAAAACTTTCTTCTAGTTCCTTTGGCGACGTAGTCATTAATTCCTTAACCGCAGCTTGAGTTTCGTTGTCAAATGTAGGCGTCAGCCATTCGTTTACAGCATTTAAAATATTAGGTGCTATATTCATGTAGATGTCTTTTTTAGTATTTAATTAAAGATAAGTTTTTTTCAGGAGCCAGTCCTGCTGTACACTATATCTTTTGTGGCGAACCCCGCCACAAAAGGATGCCGTTCCCATCAGGGCTAGGACTTTTCGTTAAAAATTAACCTCTCGGGCTACTTTATAACGAGCTTCATTGCTTTTGGTCCTTAAAATAATCTCACCAAGAAAACCTGCTAAGAATAATTGAGTTCCTAAAATCATTGTTGTTAAGGCGATAAAAAACCAAGGATTGCTAGTAATTAAGCTATATTTCATTCCGTTATACATATGGTATAATTTCGAAACTCCAATATAACCCGCTAATAAAAATCCGATAATAAACATCAGCGAACCAATTGCTCCAAATAAGTGCATTGGTCTTTTTCCAAATCGGGATAAAAACCAAATCGTAATCAAATCCAGAAATCCGTTAATAAAACGTTCCATCCCAAATTTAGTTTCACCATATTTACGAGCCTGATGAATTACTACTTTTTCGCCAATTTTATTAAAACCGGCATTTTTTGCCAAAACGGGAATGTAGCGGTGCATTTCGCCCGAAACCTCAATGTTTTTTACAACCGTGTTTTTGTATGCTTTTAATCCGCAGTTAAAATCATTCAATTCAACCCCCGACGTTTTTCTCGCTGCCCAGTTAAAAAGTTTAGACGGAAGATTTTTTGCCACAACAGAGTCGTAACGTTTCTTTTTCCAGCCTGAAACCAAATCAAATTTCTGGGCTGTAATCATTTCATACAATCCGGGAATCTCATCAGGACTATCCTGTAAATCGGCATCCATTGTAATAATTACATCACCCTGAGCTTTGGCAAAACCAGCGTGTAAAGCCTGAGATTTTCCAAAATTTTTCATAAAACGAATTCCCTTTACATTTGGGTTCTCATTAGAAAAACTTTCAATAATATTCCAAGAATCATCTGTACTTCCATCATCTACAAAAATGATTTCATAAGAGTAATTGTTAGATTGCATCACTTTAATAATCCACGAATAGAGTTCTTTAAGTGATTCCTCCTCATTTAGAAGCGGTATAAGTATAGATAAATTCATTTATGTTTTTATTCTTGTGTAGATTTGCTTTTAAAAAATGCTGCGAAAATTAATCCAAAAATGGCACTAATTACAATCGCAAAAACAGATCCTTTCAATAATTCAAATGTAGAATAAGGATTGCTTAGTTTCATTTTTTCGATTGTTTCATTAATTACAGAGGCAGGTGATCCAAATTTTTGCATCATTCCAACGGTGTATTTAATCATTAGTTCGCTTAAAGTGTCTTTTGCACTTGGATCAATAATATTAAATAAGAGAATATTAAAAGAAGTAGAAATCAGGATTCCAATTACCGCAGCTATAAAATAGGTTGTAAACGCTTCTTTGAATGTGAAAATACCTTTTAACTCTCTTTTTGTTTTAGAAAGTAAAATAATACTAATAGTTATGCTTATTGCAATACCTATAAGTCCCATCCACCATGCAGTAAATAAATTTAAATCAACCGCATATATTGTAGCAGTAATCAACGCAGATGCAACACCAATCATTACACCATAAGTAATTCCATTCTTTTTTATAACTTCATTAATCATATTTTCTATATGTTTTAAAATTAATCCACAAATATAGTAATTACCACTATAATCAGAGATAAAAAAAGCTTTTTCAATTTAGCTAAAAAAAAGTGGGCTAACTATTTGTTTATTAAAAAAGAATTGTAAATTTGCACACTCAAAAATAATTAAATTTTTAAACAAAAAAAGAGTATCCTTTGTTTACACCTTTTTCTAACCATGAAAAAGCTTCAAAATAAAAATGCTCTAAACAATAAATAAAAAGAAAAGATGAAAAAAGGAATTCACCCAGAAAATTACAGATTAGTTGCATTTAAAGACATGTCAAATGACGACGTTTTTATCACTAAATCTACAGCAGATACAAAAGAAACAATTGAAGTTGACGGAGTTGAGTATCCAGTTGTAAAAATGGAGATTTCTAGAACATCTCACCCTTTTTATACTGGTAAATCTAAACTTATCGATACTGCAGGACGTATTGATAAATTCAAAACTAAATATGCAAAACACGCTAAAAAATAATAGCTGTTTTATTTATACAAAAGCCTTCCTAACCGGAAGGCTTTTTTTATGCCGTTTTTATAAAAAGTCAGATGTTAAATTATAGAGGTATTTTCTTTATTTATGAATAGACACGATTAATGTAAAACAGAAATATTTGTAACTTTGAATCCGATAACCAAATCAAGATTTTAACAAGTAACAAATTTATTTATGAATTACATCCTTTTTGACGGTCCTGTCCGGAATGCTTTATTGCCTTTTACATTTACAAGACCTGTTGCCGACATATTAATTGGAATAATGACGATTCGTCAAAAATGGGAAAGCCGTTTGGGCTCCACCATTACGAGTATTACCGAAGATTATTTGTCTGCTAAATTTCCGATGGTCGAAATGGAAGAAAATGTAATGATTAATGCGGCGTATTTGCCAAATGATGCGCTTGCCGAAATGGTTTCAGATTTAAAAGAAAACCAGGCAATCTTTAAAGGTGATGATGTTATTGCTTTTTTTACAACCGAAAATCAGGAAGAAGTTGATTTTGATTCGTACGAAATCATTCAATATAACGGCGATTGTCTGACTATAGAACATACCTGGGATATTTTCTCAAAAAATGATGCAGCAATTCGTGCTGATTTTGCTTATTTGACCGAAGACAGAAAATCACAGCCAGTTCCAAAAAGTGTCAATGTAATTGCACCGGAGAATATTTTTATTGAAGAAGGAGCAAAACTGGAATTTGTAACATTAAATGCTTCAACAGGTCCTATATATATAGGTAAGAATGCCGAAATTATGGAAGGAACCGTAATTCGCGGTCCTTTTGCTTTATGCGAAAATGCACAGGTAAAACTAAATGCAAAAGTGTATGGCGCAACAACCGTTGGTCCGGGATCAAGAATAGGAGGAGAGGTTAAAAACTCTGTTTTGTTCGCCAATTCAAACAAAGGCCACGATGGGTTTTTAGGAGATTCTGTTTTGGGAGAATGGTGTAATATTGGCGCAGATAGTAATAATTCGAATCTGAAAAACAATTACGAAGAAGTAAAATTGTGGAGTTATGAAACAGAAGGTTTCGCAAAAACCGGACTTCAGTTTTGTGGTTTAATGATGGGAGATCACAGTAAATGCGGAATTAATACAATGTTTAATACCGGAACTGTAGTAGGAGTAAGTGCTAATATTTTTGGAAGCGGTTTTCCCAGAAATTTTGTTCCGAGCTTTTCCTGGGGCGGAGCAGCAGGTTTTACAACTTATGTAACCAAAAAAGCATTTGAAACTGCAAAACTGGTAATGGGACGAAGAAATATAGATTTTGACGAAACAGAATCAGCAATCTTAGAACACATTTTTGAAGAAACTAAAAAATGGAGAAAAGATTAATAGGATAATTAGATAATTTAGTAAACCCGACAGGCTTTTGAAACCTGTCGGGTTTATATGTTTTAAAATTAAATGTTACTTATCGATCTTAGTAAAATCACCTTTTAAATTGAATTTTAATTCTAAACCGTTGGTGAGTTTTGTTTCATAACCAAAAGTTCCTATTTCTATTTTAGTAATTTTTTCTTTAGGAAAATTAGCTTTTACATACGAAGCAATTTTTTTAGGAATGATCGACGACGGAATTTTAGTGTTTTTACCATCAACTTCTTTCCAGTTTCCTTTTTTATCAAATTCGATTTCAATTTTATTATCAAACTGAACTTTGTATTCTGTAGAAAGGATTTCTTTGTCCTCCAATATATAGCTTGGCTTTTTTGATCCAAAGTGAGTTTTTAAAAAAGTTTGCGCATTTGCCGGTAAAGCTTCTTTTTTAATTACGGTTTTTTGTGCATTTGCAGAAAATCCAAATAATAATCCTGCGATTACAGAAGCAGTCAGGTTTAATTTCGTTTTCATATTTTGCTGATTTTAAAATTATTATACAAGATAATACTAAAATTTGAGAATATGTAGGAATATTTATGCGATTTTTAAAACAAGAATATCAGTCGTCTAAATAATATTGTCTAATACTCTAATTAATCTATCTTTGCGCTTTCAAAAAAATACTTGCAAAGAATTTTAATAATCTAAGCAGTCTAATAATCTAAAAATCTAAATGATTACAGTTAACGATATTTCAGTTCAGTTTGGTGGAACTACACTTTTTAGCGATGTTTCTTTTGCTATCAATGAAAATGATAAAATTGCCCTTATGGGTAAAAATGGTGCGGGAAAATCGACACTTTTAAAAATTATTGCAGGTCAAAGCAAGCCTTCAACCGGAAGCATTTCTACGCCAAAAGATGCTGTTGTAGCTTATTTGCCTCAGCATTTATTAACAAAAGATGGCTCGACTGTAATGGAAGAAGCATCTAAAGCTTTTGGTGAGATTTTTAGAATGAAAGCCGAAATTGACGAAATCAATGAGCAATTAACCGTTCGTACAGATTACGAAAGCGACGAGTATATGAAACTAATCGAAAGAGTTTCTGACTTAAGTGAAAAATATTACGCTATTGAAGAAGTAAACTACGAAGCCGAAGTTGAGAAAATTTTGGTTGGTTTAGGTTTTGAACGCGAAGATTTTACAAGACAAACTTCTGAGTTTTCAGGAGGATGGAGAATGCGGATTGAGCTAGCTAAAATTTTATTGCAAAAACCGGATTTAATTTTACTGGATGAGCCAACCAACCACATGGATATCGAAAGTATTCAATGGTTAGAAGAGTTTTTGGTGAATTCGGCGAAAGCAGTTGTTGTAATTTCGCATGACAGGGCGTTTGTAGATAATATTACAAATCGTACGATCGAAGTAACAATGGGAAGAATTTACGATTATAAAGCAAAATATACCCATTATTTAGAATTAAGAAAAGACCGTCGTATTCATCAGCAAAAAGCCTATGATGAGCAACAAAAAATGATTGCTGATAACAGAGCTTTTATTGATCGTTTTAAAGGGACTTTTTCTAAAACAGATGCGGTTCAGTCTCGTGTAAAAATGCTTGAAAAACTAGAGATTGTTCAGGTTGATGAAGTAGATACATCTGCATTACGTTTAAAATTTCCTCCCGCGGCACGTTCTGGTCAGTATCCGGTTATTGTAAAAGAAATGTCTAAAGCTTATGGGGATCATGTTGTTTTTAAAGATGCAAATATTGTAATCGAACGAGGTCAGAAAGTTGCTTTTGTTGGAAAAAATGGAGAAGGAAAATCGACTATGATCAAAGCGATTATGAAAGAAATTGGTGTTGATTCCGGAAGCGTTGAAATTGGTCATAATGCACAAATTGGATATTTTGCTCAAAATCAGGCTTCATTATTAGATGAAAATGCTACTATTTTTGAAACGATTGATGCAATTGCGGTTGGAGATATTCGTACGCAGATTAAAAATATTTTAGGAGCTTTCATGTTTCAGGGTGATGATATTACCAAAAAAGTAAAAGTGCTTTCGGGTGGAGAAAAAACTCGTTTGGCAATGATTAAATTATTATTAGAGCCGGTTAACCTGCTGATTCTGGATGAGCCTTCGAATCACCTGGATATGAAAACAAAAGATATTATTAAAGATGCCTTACGTGATTTCGACGGAACTTTAATCTTAGTTTCTCACGACCGTGATTTCCTTGACGGATTAGCAACCAAAGTTTTCGAATTTGGTAATAAAAGAGTTAAAGAACATTTTGAAGATGTAGCAGGTTTCCTTGCGCACAAGAAAATGGACTCGATGAGAGAGATAGAAAAATAAAAAGTTGAAATAACTTCATTTTAAAAGCACAAGAGATTTTAATTCTTGTGCTTTTTTGTTTTTAAGCTTCTTTTAAAACGTTTTTCTTTTTAAAGTATAAAGCGATATATGCTGTGACAAAACAGACGAATCCTATAATAATCATGTTCCAGACAGGTCTTGTAGTTTGTGAAAAAGTTCCGTTTTCAATGATTAATATCCTGAAAGCTTTCAGGAAATGCGTTAGCGGAATAACATTGGCAATAGCCTGAACGGCTTGCGGCATCTGGCTTAACGGCCAGGTAAAACCGCTTAAGATAAAACTTGGTGTTGCAATAACCATCAGGATTTCTGTAGCCTTAAGCTGATTCGGAACCATAACGCTGACCAAAATACCAATAAAGGAAACAGAAAGTACAAATATACCGGCAATGAAAGTAAGTGGGAGCAAATTTTCGTAAAACGGAAGCCTGAACCATAAAGTAAAAAGCCAATAGATGAGCCAGACTCCAAAACTCATAATCATATACGGAATAATTTTTACAGCTAACATTTTTAGAATTGAGGGGCATCGTTGAACCAGGTTTTTAAAAGTTTTGTTCTCAAATTCGGAAGCAAATGAAAGTGCTAATCCTAACAAAAGAACCTGTTGCAGGACTGTTGCCAAAACGCCCGGCCAGAGAAAATACATGTAATTGGTGCTTCGGTTGTATTTCTTGATGAACGTAGTTTTAAAAGGTTCGTATTGTGAAGCTAGTAAATTTTCGGGAACGCCCTGTTTTCTTAAAGTCTCGATTTGAACGCCCGCTTTTAATGTTCCAAGGCAGACTTGTATGGCTGTCGAAGCATAATTGGCGGTTAAAACATTAGATGTATTGACGATAGTGGTAATTTCAGGATACTTTTTGGTGAGTGTCATTTTTTCGAAATCTTTCGGAATAATAACAACACAAGCTGCTTCTTTTTGGATGGCAAGCTGAGAAAGATTATTTTGATCGTATCGAATTGAAGCAATTGAAAGAACTTCGTTATCCTCAAACATCTGAATGGCTTTTGAGCTTAATTCAGATCGGTCCTGATCTACAACAATTATAGGTAAATCTGTCACCTTGCCTTTCCCGTAAACATATCCTAACAAAACCCCATAAAGTATTGGTGCGCCAATAAACAAGAGGCGGAGGACATTATTGTTCCAGAATAACCGGAATTCCCGTTTAAGCAATGAAAAGAAATTTTGCATAGTTAAAGAGATAAAGTAACAGTTGTTTTTGTAATAAGATCTTTTGTTTCGTCTAATTTTGAGGGAGTTATTTTTATCTCAAATAAACTTTCCTGCATTTCATAATCCGGATATGCTGTCGCGATATTGCCGTAAGCTCCTAATTGTTTTATGGTAGAAACAGTTCCTTTTATGTCTTCTTTTTTATAAGGAACATGAACTGTGATTTCCTGACCTTGTTTAAATTTAGCTAACTGATTTTCCGGTATTGTGAAGCGAAAATATGTGCTGTTGTCAATATAGCCGTTAAATAAAGTATAACCGGGCAAGGCAAGTTCGCCAAGATTTAATGTAATGGTTTCGATACTCATATTTTGCGGGGCAATAATGTAGCGTTCCTTATCGGCAGTTTCTACCTCCTGTAAAGCGCCAAGAGCTCTGTCTTGTTGTCCTAAAGCCATAGTTTGCTGTTCAATACGGGCTCCTTTTTTTGCATCATCGAGTTCGGCAATTACTGCATTATATTGCGCCTGGGCTCCCTGATATTTAGCAAAAGTTTCATCATAGGTTTGCTGCGAAATCAAGGAATCTTTCAGCATGTTTGTAAGTCGCTTAATAGATTTCTGAGCAAATTCATATTGTTCTTTTAGGCCCATTTTTTTGGCTTCAAGCTGTTTAATTTGGTTTTCCGTGGCTCCTTTTACCGCCATTTTATATTGCGCTTTGGCAGATGTTACGGCGCCTTCGGCCTGACTTTTTTTAGCATCTACTTCCGGAATATCAAGAATGGCCAGCGTGTCTCCTTTTTGAACAAGATCTCCTTCTTTGACAAATATTTTTAAAATCTTGCCAGGCACTTTACTGACAACAGCAATTTGTTCTTTTTCTATTTTTCCCTGAATTATATTCTCTTTTTTATCTTTTTGACAACTGATAAAAACGAAAATGAAACCGATTATGATAATTGCTTTTTTCATAAATAGAAATTTTATTTAGATAATTTTTTTGATAAATCCCCGGTAGCGATAATAGTTTCGATAGCAGATAAGCGTTGTTCAATTAAAGTAGTCGTTTTGTTTACAGATGCTTTATAAGAATCATTTTCTGCTTCAAGACGTTCCGAAACATTAATCAGGCCTTCTTTATATTGCTTTATTGCAAGATTAAGATTGTTGCCCGCTACTTTTTCCTGTTGCTGTGTAATGTCTATTTTTTGAGTTAAAACGGTATAATCAACAAGGTTTTTTTCGAGAAGCAGTTCTAGTTTTTCTTTTGTGTCATCAATTTGGTTCTGAACCTGTTCAATGTTTATTTTGGCTTCATGTACTTTGTGTTTTCGTTCAAAGCCAGAAAAAACTTCCCATTTCATTGCAGCGCCTACAATCCAGTTATTACTTATAGTTACTTCGTTTAAACCCAGATATAAAGCCTCATTTATTCCGGTAATGACTGGTGTGGTTGCATTGGCATTAAATAAACTGGAATAAGAAACACCACCAAAAGCACCTAAAGTAGGTAAATAAGTGCCTTTTTCTTTTTTTAACAGATATTCGTAAGCCGTTATAAACGATTCTAAAGCTTTTATTTCTTGCTTATTCTGAGAGTTTAGTTTTTCATCTGTAATTAAATAGGGAACCAAATTGTAGTGAACATTTTCAATTTCAGTGGCCGAATATCCGGTCAGATACTGAATCTTTTTGTAGACTAATTTTCGTTTTCCGTCTAATTCGATTTTTTTTGAAGCTAATTCTAAAGAAGCTAGTTTTATTTTATCTCTGTCATACGGAACTGCAAGTCCTTGTTCGATAGCTTTTGTAACACGTTTGGTTTCCGTATCTAGTCTGTTTTCGCTGTCTTTTATTAATTTTTCTATTTGTTTTAAAAGTTCAAGCTGATCAAATGTGTTGATGACATCTTTGATGATCTGGTCTTTTTCGGATTCTTTTAAAAACTCGGTTCCTTTTGTTTTTTCTTGTATCGCTTTGGCTCCGTTAGGAATTTGCATGCCGCTAAAAAGTACCGTTTTTGCCATTACGCTTCCGTTGAAAATGTTTCCATAATTTTTAAAAGCTGTTTTTCCGTCAAATAATGGATAGTTCACAATAGGAATGGTAGCCGTAGGCAGGTCGACCGTTAGTTTGTTGTCGAAATAAGAATAAAGTGCGCTGGCTTCAACGGTTGGAATGTATTTATTCCAGATTCCTTTTTCCTGAAGATTTAATTTTTCAATATCTAAATCTTTATTTTTCAATGAAACGCTTTTTTCTATTGCCTTATTTATAGCATCTTCCAGAGTGGTTGAAATTTTAATCTGGCTATAGCTGTAATTTAGAAATAGAAAGAAAATGAAAATAGGTAAATGTTTTCTCATCATAATTTTGTTTCTTGAGTTATAGTAAATCTTGAACACTTTTTTGTAAGATATTACAAATAGAATAAGTGTATGTAAAATACAGCTATCTACAAAGTTAAGCATATTAGTCTTACATTCTGTGATTATAAAAAGTAAATAGATGATTGAATTAAAACTTTTTAAAAACTTTTTCTTGACTAAATAGAAAGATACTTGATGTTGATGTACCTTATTTGTTTTTTTTATATCTTAGTAGGAATATTTGTAAATTAACTACTTATTAGTATGAAAAAAAGAGCCTTGTTATTAGCTATTGTGTTGACTGGCTTGTTTGGTCTTCCTGTTTTTTCTCAAACGTACAATGAGCCTGTTGCTTTAGGTTTACCTGGAGATAATCTTAATTTATATGCAGTTTTAGATATTTTTCAAAAATCTAAAACTTTAGAAGATTTTGAAAAAGCCTTAAATGACCCAGACAATAAGGTTAATAATTTAGATCTAAATAACGATGGGGAAATCGATTATATAGAGGTAGAAGGTCATAAAGAAGGCAATACACATGTAATTGTGCTTCAGGTAGCAGTAAATAATAAAGAAACGCAAGATGTTGCAGTTATTGAAGTCGATAAGGATAAAAAAAACAATGTTCATGTTCAGGCCATTGGTGATGAGGATTTGTATGGTAAAAATTATATTGTAGAGCCTTCAGGAAGTACTTCTGGAACACCAAATCCCGGATACACTGGAGGTGGTACTGTAATTGTGAATAATAATACAACCAATAATTATAATACTACAACAACGAGCCCGGGTTATGTAGGTGCGAGTGTAAGTGCATGGCCGGTTGTGTTGTTTTTGTTTTCTCCTGTATATGTAGTGTATCGGTCTCCTTGGCATTGGGGATATTATCCTCCTTACTGGCGTCCTTGGCGCCCGGTATATTACCATGATTATTGGGGATATCACGGACATTATTACAGAAGTCCGTATTATCGAAGAACTGCTGTTATAAGAAACCCAAGGTACTATAATAATTATGCTGCCAGAAGAAATACATCATTTGTTGTAAGGGACAACCGCACTAATGGACGTTATAATACAGTCTATAATGGCAGGGATTATAAAAAACCTGATCCTGTTACAAGACCATCAAGGCCAGGTACACGTCCTTCAAATCCATCAACAAGACCCGGAAATGTGACCAGGCCCGTAACGCGTCCTACAAATCCATCTACAAGCCCCGGAAATGAGGCCAATCCGGTAACACGTCCTACAAATCCATCAACAAGACCCGGAAATACAACCAGACCAACGACGCGTCCGGTAACTCCAGCTAATCCATCAACGCGACCAGCTGTAAGGCCAACACAGTCTGTTACAAGGCCGGTTACGCGTCCCGTTAATCCAACGGGTCCGTCTACGCGCCCTGCTGCTGTTAGGCCGGTACAGCCTGTAGCGAGACCGGCCAATTCCAGACCAGTTGGCGGTTCTAACAGAAGATAGGTATAGGAAATTGGGTTTGTAAAATATTAGTGTTGAATTAATTTTTAATTGACAGAGCTTATGAATAGATCTTTACTAATAAAAATAGTTTTTGTTTTTTTAATATTGCCGCTCTTTATAAATGCTCAAACTGATAATACAACTGCGGCCGAAAACTCTGAAAATACTGCTAAATATCCTCAATTTCAGTTTAAAGGGCTTTTACAGGCCAGATATTTGGAAAGTTTTGGCGATAATATTGATGTGTTAGGTGTGCATCATTCTACAGGGGAAGTTACTCAGAGTTCATTTGATATAAAAAGAATGCGTGTAGGTCTTAATACTAAATTAAGCAGCACTACTGAAGTTGTGATTTTGGTAAATCTGGCTGATTTTAAATCGGATCCAAAAAGCAAAGTACTCGAAAATGCATATGGAAAATATACCTTTAATAAATATATTGCATTAACAGGAGGGCAATTCAGACCTGCTTTTGGTATAGAAGAATTAGTGCCTGTTGATATCATTAAATCATTTGATTTTTCGAATCAGTATTATGAATTTGGGAAAAATGGCTGGACCAGTTTTCAAATTGGAGCTTCTGCAACAGGAGATTTCGACATTGGTAAAATTCCGGTAAGTTATGCACTTTCTGTTCTAAACGGAAACGGGCGTAATCAGGAAATGGATAATGATAACGGAAAACAATATGCTACACGATGGGTTTTTGGACTGTCTAAAGAACATAAAATAAATCTGGGTTTAAACGGTGGAATAGGAAAGCGATCTGATCAAAAGGTTTTTGCTCTGGGTGCTGATATTACAAGCGATTTTAAACTTACAGATCGATTTACGTTTGATTTACAAATAGAGTATAAGCAGGGAACCAATCATAATTTATATTTCTCATTGCCTGTAGATTCGAGAACTTCAAATATTGCAGATTATCAAATGCGTGGTATTTATTTCTTGCCCAATTTGAGATATGTAGTCGATTATAAAAAATTAACTTCGCTGGAATTGTCCTGCCGATTTGAATCTTTTGATAATAATTATAAAATCAATTCAAATGTTCGTAAAACCTATACGCCCATGTTAAGTTTGGAGTTTGGTAAAGCTTATTTGGGGCGGATAGAAATGGGATTTGAAATTGACCGATTCGATAAAAATATTCCGGATACATCTTTTTATAATGATGATTTATTCCTGATTCAGTTGCAACTCCGACTTTAATATAATTTAATTCCTATTCTTATGAAAGAAGTAAAAATTCCTCAAACCTTAATTACGCTTGCTGTTGGAATCGTAATTTGGCTTATTCCTGCTCCGGAAGGTGTAAAAATTGAAGCCTGGCATTTGTTTGCCATTTTCGTAGCAACGATTCTTGGAATTATTTTAAAAGCGGCTCCAATGGGAACGATGTGTATGATTGCCATTGCTTTGACTGCTTTTTCGCAGGTTTTGGCTCCTGGGGAAGCAGGGAAATCTATCACACTGGCTTTAAGAGGTTTTGGAGATAAAGTAATCTGGCTTATAGGGATTTCATTTTTTATTGCAAGAGGATTTATTAAAACAGGTTTAGGAAACAGAATCGCTTTTTTGTTTATTCGAATTTTCGGAAAAAGTTCGTTGGGTCTTGCTTATGGTCTGGGTTTGGCAGATTTGGTTCTGGCGCCGGCTGTACCAAGTAATACTGCGAGAGGAGGAGGAATTATTTATCCTATTATGAAATCTATGGCGATGAGTTTTGGTTCAATGCCGGATCAGCCGGAAACGCATAGAAAATTAGGTTCTTACTTAACACTAAGTAGTTATAATGCGAATTTAATTGCTTCGTCTATGTTTTTAACCGGAACAGCGAGTAATCCTATGTGTCAAAAATTTGCGCTCAATTTAGGAATTAAAATTAGTTGGATTTCCTGGGCAACGGCTGCGATAGTTCCGGGTCTGGTTTCCTTTTTTGTGATTCCGCTTGTGCTATATAAAATTTATGCGCCTGAACTTAAAAAAACAGGCGATGCTCCTCAAATTGCAGCTCAAAAGCTAAAAGAAATGGGGCCAATAAGCCGCAACGAATGGATGATGCTGCTTACTTTTTTTATTTTGTTATTCCTTTGGATGACAGGCGATTTATTTTCTATTGATGCTACTACAACTGCGTTTATTGGTTTGGTGATTTTACTTCTTACCTCGGTTTTAACCTGGGATGATGTTAAAGCCGAAAAAGGAGCATGGGATACTATTGTTTGGTTTTCGGTTTTAGTAATGATGGCAAGTTCGCTTAATGAACTGGGATTTATTGGCTGGTTTAGCAATTTGGTAAAAGCCGAAATTGGTGGTTTGAGCTGGCAAATGGCTTTTCCGATTATTGTATTGGTATACTTTTTTAGTCATTACCTTTTTGCTAGTGCAACCGCACACGTGGCAGCCATGTATGCGGCATTACTTGGAGTAGGTGTTTCTCTTGGAATTCCGGGATTATTGTTGGCTTTTATGCTTGGTTTTGTGGGATCACTTTACGGAACTTTAACTCATTATGGTCATGGTCCGGCGCCTGTTTTCTTTGGGAGCGGATATGTTGACTTAAAGAGTTGGTGGGTTAAAGGTTTAATAACCGGTTTGGTGATGCTCTTTATTTATATGGTGATTGGAGGTTTATGGCTCCGGGTTATTGGTTATTTTTAAAATTAAATTCTGATTCCGGGAGGTAATAACTCTTTGTATTTTGGATTTTTTTTGATGAATAACACAATTTTTGGATGAATAGGCATTAATCTGAATTTTTTTTCAGTAACAATTTCCATGATGTTTTTAAGTAGTAAATCAATTTGTGTTTGATTTTCAAAGCCTTCTGGTGTGTTGATTTTGGTTAAGAAGATTTTTTTTTCCTGAAATGAATATTCTACAGAGAGTAATCCTTCAGGGACTATGGCTTCAAATTGTCTAGCAAAAGTGTTGTCTTTGATTTCCATAGTTTCAATAGGTTCCATATTAGTCATGTTTTTGGGTAGGTTTTAAAAAAAATAATAATAGAAAAAGAACGTTCGCAGCATTATTTAAATGACCTTGGAATGATATTTAAATAATGGTTAAATTGACTGTAAAGGTAATCATTTGATTTTCAATATGAAATTATTTTTTGATACCACTGTTGTTACTTGTATTAGTTGGCTTTTTTATGGTTTTATTAGGATCAAAAAATAATTGTGGTGTAAGATTTGCAGTGTGTATTGTTAAAAAAAGTAATTTTAATATGAAATTAAAATCTGTAATCTTAATTCTTCTTCTGCCAAATGAGTAAAATTCCTGTATATTTTATGCCAGGACTGGCTGCTAGTCCAGCTATTTTTGAGCGAATCAAATTAGATGAGTCTGTTTTTGAAATGTGTTTGCTGGAATGGGAGATTCCGCAGCCAAAAGAATCATTGTCTGATTATGCGCTGAGAATTTCAAAAAAAATTAAACACGAAAATCCGGTTTTAATTGGAGTGTCTTTTGGGGGGATTTTGGTGCAGGAGATTTCAAAACACATTAAAGTCCGAAAAGTGATTATCATTTCGAGCGTGAAAAGTAATGCTGAATTTCCAAGAAGAATGAAGATTGGAAAAACAACAAAGGCTTACAAGCTGATTCCGATGAAGCTGATTTTGAATATTGAAAATCTTGCTAAATATTCTTTTGGAGAAAAAGTCAATAAACGGATTAAATTATACGAGAAGTTTCTGGCTGTGCGCGACCTTAATTATTTGCAATGGGCTGTGGAGTCTGTTATTTTGTGGGATAGAAATAAGATTGATGAGAAAGTAATTCATATTCATGGAGATAAAGATGATGTTTTTCCTATAAAATATATCAACAGTTGTATTGTGGTAAAAGGCGGAACTCATATCATGATCCTGAATAAATATAAATGGCTGAATGAAAATTTGCCTTCTATTATATTAGAGGAATAATATTTTAATGATGAAGATTATCGTCTCTCTGAGCGAAGTCGATGGTTTTAATGCTAAATAGGGCTTAGATTTTGTTTAACCTGCAAATTAAATGGTTGAATGTTTTTTGAAAACAAGTGTCATAGCCCTGATAGGAGCGGTATCCTTTTATGGCGGGGTTCGCCATAAAAGATACAAGCGGATAGCAGGAAATAGCTCCTGATTAAAAATCTGAACTAAAAAAAATCCCAAACTCTTTTGGAATTTGGGATTTTAGATATTGAAAATTTGAAGATTAGATTTTCTTCATTTGTTCTTTCATCATAGAGATTTGTTCTTTCAGCATTCCCTGTTTGTCTAATTTCTTAGCTTCGTTTAGCAAATTGGTTGCTTCCAGTTTTCTTCGGCGTGACATTGCAACTCCTGCAAGGTTTAATTTTGCTACTGCTAAATCCATATCCATTGATAGTCCAAGCTCGATTGCTTTTTTGAAATGTTTCTCAGCCTGATTGATGTTGGTTTGAGAAAGCATGATGCCGTGAAGATAATTAAAATACCCTTGTTGTTTTCTTACTAATGCAGCTTCGGGGTTTTTGATATATGCCAGCCATTTTTTAGCGCCTTCGAAGTCTTGTTTTCTTAATTTAAGGAAAGCTAAAAGGATAAATTCGTTTTTGAAGTAAAGAAAAATTGGAATTGCCGTCAATAAAATAAGGAAGATTCCGTTCCCGATATTACTTTCGGTAAATTGCCAGATGCCAGCAACTACAAGAAGTCCGGCTAAAATAAGTTTAATATTTTTGTGAAACATAATAGATGTATATTTGTGATTGCAAATATAGTAAAATCAATTAAAAATATTTTTATTAAAGTACTTGCCAGAAAAAAAAGTCTTTGTATATTTGCACTCGGTTTTGGAATAATGATATTCAAAAACAGAAAAGAGATATTAGATACCATTTTAAAGATACAAAACAATGAGCAAAAGAACATTTCAACCATCGAAAAGAAAAAGAAGAAATAAGCACGGATTTATGGACAGAATGGCTTCTGCGAATGGAAGAAAAGTTCTAGCGCGTAGAAGAGCAAAAGGAAGACATAAATTAACTGTTTCTAGCGAGCCTAGACACAAAAAATAATGTTTCTATAAACATAAATAAGGCGTTACTTTTTTAGTATCGCCTTTTTTTATACCTTGTCGGTAAAAATTTTCTCAACATTCTAGTTTATAGTATACTAGGGATGTTTTTTAAAGTACTTATATAACTACACAATACATATACAATGCCTAAAGACACATCAATTAAATCAGTTTTAATAATAGGTTCGGGACCTATTGTTATTGGTCAAGCTTGCGAATTCGATTATGCAGGATCTCAATCTGCACGTTCTATTCGTGAAGAAGGGATTGAAGTTATCCTGATAAACTCAAATCCAGCGACTATCATGACCGACCCAACTATGGCTGATCATGTTTATTTGAAACCACTAACGACAAAATCGATTATTGAAATTCTGAAGGAACATCCACAAATTGATGCTGTTTTACCAACGATGGGAGGACAAACAGCTTTGAACTTGTGCTTGGAAGCTGAAGAAAAAGGAATCTGGCAGGATTTCGGAGTAAGATTAATTGGGGTTGATGTAAATGCCATCAATATTACAGAAGACAGAGAGCAGTTTAAACAGCTTTTAGAAAAGATTAATGTGCCAACTGCACCAGCAAAAACAGCTACTTCTTATTTAGAAGGAAAAGAAATTGCTCAGGAATTTGGTTTTCCGTTAGTAATTCGTCCTTCGTTTACACTTGGAGGAACAGGGGCAGCTGTGGTTTACAAAAAAGAAGATTTTGATGAGCTTTTAACACGCGGACTTGAAGCTTCTCCAATTCACGAGGTTTTGATCGACAAAGCTTTGATGGGCTGGAAAGAATATGAGTTAGAACTTTTGAGAGATAAAAATGATAATGTTGTAATTATCTGTTCGATCGAAAATATGGATCCAATGGGAATTCATACTGGAGATTCGATTACAGTTGCGCCGGCAATGACATTATCAGATACTACTTTTCAAAAATTACGTGATTATGCAATTTTGATGATGAGAAGTATCGGAAATTTTGCTGGAGGTTGTAATGTGCAATTTGCAGTTTCGCCAGACGATAAAGAAGATATTGTTGCCATCGAGATTAACCCTCGTGTATCTCGTTCTTCTGCATTGGCTTCTAAAGCAACCGGATATCCAATCGCTAAAATTGCTTCTAAACTGGCTTTAGGGTACAATTTAGATGAGCTACAAAATCAAATTACAAAATCGACCTCGGCTCTTTTTGAACCAACTTTAGATTATGTGATTGTAAAAATACCACGTTGGAACTTTGATAAATTTGAAGGTGCTGACAGAACTTTAGGACTTCAGATGAAATCTGTTGGTGAGGTAATGGGAATTGGGCGTTCGTTCCAGGAGGCATTACACAAAGCAACTCAATCTTTAGAAATTAAGAGAAACGGAATTGGTGCTGACGGAAAAGGATATAAAAACTATGAACAAATTATCGAGAAACTAACTTTTGCAAGTTGGGATCGTGTTTTTGTAATTTATGATGCTATCGCAATGGGAATTCCGTTGAGCCGTATTCATGAAATCACAAAAATCGATATGTGGTTCCTGAAACAATACGAAGAGCTTTATACTTTAGAGAAAGAAATTTCGAACTATAAGATTACCGATCTTCCAAAAGATTTATTGCTTGAAGCGAAACAAAAAGGTTTTGCCGACAGACAAATTGCTCACATGGTAAATTGCTTAGAAAGCGAAGTGCATACTTTACGTATGGATTTGAATATTAACCGTGTGTTTAAATTAGTAGATACTTGTGCTGCTGAATTTAAAGCAAAAACACCTTATTACTACTCAACTTTTGAGGCAGAAATTGAAAAAGCAAACGGTGAGCGTTATGTAGATAACGAAAGTGTTGTAACGGATAAAAAGAAAATCATTGTACTGGGTTCTGGTCCAAATAGAATTGGACAGGGAATTGAGTTTGATTATTCTTGTGTACACGGAGTTTTGGCAGCTAAAGAATGTGGCTACGAAACTATCATGATCAACTGTAATCCTGAAACGGTTTCGACTGATTTTGATACAGCTGATAAATTGTACTTCGAACCGGTTTTCTGGGAACATATTTACGATATCATTCAACACGAAAAACCGGAAGGCGTTATTGTGCAGTTAGGAGGTCAAACGGCTTTGAAATTGGCTGAAAAATTATCTAAATACGGAGTAAAAATCATCGGAACTAGTTTTGATGCACTTGATTTAGCCGAAGACAGAGGTCGTTTCTCAGACTTATTGAGAGAATTACATATTCCTTTCCCACAATTTGGAATTGCTGAAACAGCTGACGAAGCTTCTGCTCTTGCCGATCAGTTAGATTTCCCATTATTGATTCGTCCTTCTTATGTATTAGGAGGTCAGGGAATGAAAATTGTAATCAACAAAAAAGAATTAGAGGAGCATGTTGTTAATTTATTGAAAACAATTCCAGGAAATAAATTACTTCTGGATCACTATTTAGCCGGAGCTATCGAAGCCGAAGCGGATGCGATTTGTGATGCTGATGGTAATGTTTACATTATTGGAATAATGGAACACATCGAGCCTTGCGGAGTTCACTCTGGAGATAGTAATGCTACTTTGCCTCCTTTTAACTTAGGGGAATTTGTGATGCAGCAAATAAAAGATCATACTTTTAAAATTGCAAGAGCCCTTAAAACAGTTGGTTTAATCAACATTCAGTTTGCGATAAAAGATGATACGGTTTATATTATCGAAGCAAATCCAAGAGCATCGAGAACGGTTCCGTTTATTGCAAAAGCTTACGGAGAGCCTTATGTAAACTATGCTACAAAAGTAATGTTAGGGCATAATAAAGTAACTGATTTTGATTTTAATCCACAATTGAAAGGATACGCGATCAAACAACCGGTTTTCTCTTTCAGTAAATTCCATAATGTAAACAAAGCATTAGGGCCTGAAATGAAATCAACAGGAGAAAGTATCTTGTTTATTGATGATTTAAAAGACGATCAGTTTTACGAATTGTATTCAAGAAGAAAAATGTATTTGAGTAAATAATCTCAAATTGTTTATAAATAAAAAGGCTCCAAAAACTTGGAGCCTTTTTTTAGTTAACTAAGTTAACTAAATTTTGGAAGTTGGTTTTGGTTGTTATATTGGTTTGAAATTATTCATTTTGACTAAACGACATATTGTCTCTTGTGTTTTTTTGAACAGAGATAGCGCCAAATAAAGCTAGTAAAAATGCAAAAGCATAAAAACCTTTTTCGCTTGGTAAAATAGTAGCATTCCAGAGTCCGACTACTAATAATACAATAGATAAAAGAGTTCCAAACCAGCAAATTCCGTAATAGATATCTGTTACAGGGAGTTTTTCAAGTCTGTCTCTAACGCTTTTTTGTAGCGACACAACGGCAAACAGACCAAACATTAAAACAGTGAAATAGTATCCTTTTTCATTTAACAGCATTTCTGCTCTTGCAAGTCCGACTATAAAACCTACTGTTCCTGCTCCAAGAGCTACCCAAGATGCCGCTATAAAGGCATTCGATGTTTTTTGTACCATGTTTATTTAATTTATTTATATTTTGAAAAAATTCCTGAATCTGTAGCGGTCCAGTAACAACATTTTTGTCCGCTGGCTTTTAAGGCAGTATTTGCCCAGGTATTGCAGGTATGAAATACACTATAGCTTCCGTTGGCTTCATAAAAAGCATCGGTCTTGCCATAATTTGCATTTGTTTTGATGGGTAAAAAATTCCCGGAAGCATCGTGCTGAAAACTCTCTGAGATGTATTTTATCAAACGATCGTATTGTGCTGCACTAATCATTATTTTTTTGCAATCAACACCTTCTTTCAGGTATTTGTAGTAGGTTGCATGAATTGCTGTAGTGCTAAGGCCGGATGCTGCTTTGAATGCCACAGAAGCTTTTAAGTCTGACCATTCGGGAGTTTCCAGATAAAAACCTTTGTCTCCCCAGCCCATTGCTAAGTATTTAAAAGTAGAATCTGAGGCTTTTATATTTTCATATTTTACTTTTTGGCTCCAGTCGATATGATTGTTTTTTACAGGCATTACAATATCAGTATGAACGCCATTGGTGAGGATGTAAATTTCGACTTCGGGTTTTGTGTCGGGCTCCTGATCAATAGTTATTTTAGGAAGTGAAAATACGGCAAGAAGATAAATAGCAATAAGTCCAAAAAATACCAGAAATATTTTAAGTATAAATTTAAGCGTTTTTTTCAATGAGGCGTTTTTTTGGTTGGTTAATTTGTAAGTTTTAAATTAAAAAACTTGATTGGTTGAATGCAAATATAATTAAATTACATTCACATCAAAATAAATCGGAATCAAAATATTGTGCAGTATAATCTTTCAAATAAATTCATGTGTATTATTTTGTATATATTTTATCAGAATGATCATAAAATAAAAAAAGCTCCAAATTGGAGCTTTCTCATTTTTAAAGTAAGATAGATGTTATTTTTTTAGCATCTGTTGCAAAGGTTTTAATTGTTCCATGTCGATTTTTGATTCTTTTAAAACTGACATTAAGGTCATAATATTGTTTGGATTCATATTTTTTCCTAATACGCGAACGACTGCAAAACCGGTTTCTTTTTTATTAGCAAAAATTACAAATTCATTGATATTGTCATCAGAACCAACATAACTTATTGATGCGCCGTCTTTACCTGAGCCAAACTTCATTAACTCCTGATACTGTGGGTTTTTTAAAATCACTTTGACTTTGGCTCTTTCTGCTTCAAATTGAGCCTGATTTTGATTATTGGCATTGAAAGCTAAAATGTTCATTTTGTCGAATGATTTTAAAGCTTCGTTTTGCTCTGCAGATAACTTGGCTTTATCCAGATTTAAAATACTGGGTGAAACATCCAGAGCAATAAAGTTTTTATTGTTACTGTTTTCTACAAAGTATTTTTGCAATGACGGTTCAGAATTACAACTTATAAGAGTTAGCAATACTAAAATGGCTGAAGTAAAAACGTTTAGTTTCATCTTATTTTTTGCCTTTAGAGGCTTTTTTTAGATCAGAACCACCAGGAAGCTGCATCTTGTCTGTTAGTACTGAAATCTCGTTAATATCAAAGTTACCTGTTAAAGATAGCAAAACTGTTTCATCATTTTTAGCGCCATCGATGAACATTAACAATTCTTTTACCTGAGTATCACTTGCTCCAGATTTTACAGATATTCTTACGTTTCTTCCGTTGTCATTAACTCGCATTAATTCTTCTAAACCGGCTGTTTTTACGTATTTGTCTGCAGAAGCTTTCATGTCGGCTTCAATTTTAGCATTTTTAGTGGTAAATACTTTTAAGTAGTCTAATTTTTTAATCAGATTAATATACTGTTGTGTTTCTTTGTCAGAAGCGTCAACTTTTACTTTACTCATTAAGTCAAACATTTTTTTGTTTACAATTACTGAGGTTACATCATCCTGGCCATCAAATTTGTCAAATGCTCCCTGAGCGTAAAAAGCGTGGCTTACGAATGCGAAAACTAGTGTTATGATGAAATTTTTCATTTTGATTGAATTTAAATTATTGTTTAAAAATTTTGTTTTTTGATTGTTCGTATTCTTTAATGTAGTTGACACTTTCAATCCCTACATTTACATTGTTTGATAATAAGGCTAAAGCTTTTTGCGTTGCAGCAAGGGCTTCTTCCGGATCATCATAGGTTCCTAATTCAGATTGCGCTACAACCTGAGTTGTATTTTTTTCGCTTACATAAAAGTAGGTTCCAACTCCTAGTAAAACAACTGCTGAAGCTGCAATTGATAACCACGCCACATTTCGTTTTTTAGTTTTTAGTGGTATCTCCTGCGTCGACTTTTGTTCTTTTACCTGAGAGAAATAACCAAACATAGGTTTATATTGTTCTAAATGCTGCGCAACATTTGGAGAAGAAAAATATTCTTTTAATTCTTTTTCTTCGGCAATACTTGTTTCTCCCTGAAAGTATTTTTCTAATATATCTTCTATTTTATTGAATTCCATAGCGGTGTGTATTAAGCATTGTTTCTCGTATTTTTTTTCTCGCTCTCGAAAGTGCTACCCGAATAGCTGTTTCGTTCATGTTGACAATTTTTGCAATTTCATCAAATTCATATTGTTCAACATCGCGTAACTGAATTAATATTTGTAATTGTTCGGGTAATTGACCTATAATTTTTTCTACCCATTCTAAGCTATCCGAATCTTCCAGTTTTTTATCTAATGGTGCTTCCCGGTCTGTATAATTATTATGAACAATTTTAAGATTTCCTGCTCTCTTCGATTTTAACTGATCCAGACAATAATTTTTTGTCATTGTCATCGCCAGTGCTTCGACGCTATTGTAAGAGTCTAAATTCTCTTTTTTGTTCCATAATTTAACCATTACTTCCTGAGTGGCATCTTCAGCCTCTTCGGTGCTGGTTAACAATCTTTTTGCCAGACGAAAAACTTTGTCTTTAAAAGGATTTGTTAATTCTATAAACACATTCTGATTCATAAAATTCGTTGGTTATTCGTTAGCTTATATAGTCAAGACGAGGCATGATTTTATTTGTTACATCAGACTATAAATTTTTTTATAAAAAAAATAGTTTAAAATCATTATAGTTAAAACTAAAGATACTATTTTTACGTTAGTACTACATAGATACCACTATATGAAAACAATATTAAAGAGTGTACTGTTATTATTTTTATTTGCTTTTTCTTTGCAATCTTGTGAAGATCAGGATGATGTTGAATCCCCGGCAGCCTTACAGGTCAATGATTTTATCTGGAAAGGTTTAAATCAGTTTTATTTATGGCAAGCCGATGTGCCCAATTTGGCCGATAATCGTTTTAATAATCAGGAAGCATTAAATTCTTTTTTAAGAGGATATTCTACGCCTGAAGATTTATTTCAGGATTTATTAAATAAACCCATCAGCAAATTCCCTAAGGGACAGGCTATTGACCGTTTTAGCTGGATTGTTGATGATTATACTGTTTTAGAACAGGAACTTCAGGGAACTTCTAAAAATAACGGAGTAGATTTTAGACTAAGTTACAAGCCGGGAAGCAATACCGATTTAGTAGGTTATGTACGTTATATTATTCCAAATTCTGATGCTTCAAACAAAGACATCAAACGTGGGGATCTTTTTAGTGCCATCAACGGAACGCAGCTTACGGTTTCAAATTATCAGTCACTTTTAGCGGCTGATAGTTATACGCTTAATATGGTTACTTACGATGGAACTAATTTTGTGTCTAATGGCAAAACAGTTTCATTAGTAAAAACCACTTTAGATGAAAATCCTGTTTTTATTAATAAAGTAATTACGTCCGGAAGTCATAAAATTGGCTATTTGATGTATAATGGTTTTTATGCTAATTATGATACACAGCTTAATGCAGCTTTCGCTGATTTAAAAGCACAGGGAATTACTGATTTTGTTTTGGATTTAAGATATAATGGAGGAGGTTCTATCCAGACAGCAACACGTTTGGCTAGTATGATTACAGGTCAGTTTACCAATAAAATTTTTGCTAAAGAAAAATGGAACGCAAAAATTAATCAATACTATGAGAGCGAAGATCCGGAATCACTGAATAACAGATTCGTTGATAAAATGGATGGAGCTGCAATTAATAGTATAAACATGACCAAGGTATATATTATAACGACTAGCGGTACAGCTTCGGCAAGTGAATTAGTGATCAACGGATTAGCTCCGTATATTTCTGTAATTCAGGTAGGAGAAACAACTGTAGGTAAAAACGTAGGTTCAGTTACTTTGTACGATTCTCCAACTTTTGGAAAATCAGGAAGAAATCCAAATCATAAATATGCTATGCAGCCTTTGGTTTTAAAGATTGTAAATTCGGCTGATTTTGGTGAATATACAGATGGTTTAAAACCAACTTATGAGCAATTGGAGCGTATAAGCAATTTAGGCGTTTTAGGAGATCCTTCAGAGCCATTGTTGAATGTAGTTTTGAGTAAAATAACAGGTTTGACTACTAAAAAGACAGAAGAGGAAAGAGGAGTAGCTTTAAAAGGTTTTACCGATGTTAAAGCAATGAACGGAATAAGAAATCAAATGTATCTTGAGAAAGCTCCCGAAGGACTTTTACGAGCATTAAAATAAACCAATAAAAAAGGCTTTCAGAAATGAAAGCCTTTTTTATTAGAATATTCCAAAAACTAATTCTAAAAAAACAAATGATGATTAATCATTAAAGTAAAAACCATTTGGACCAATACCAGCTGTTAATTCTTTTTGTAATGTTCCGCTTAAGTTGTAAATATAAGCCTTGCTGTTTGAAGCAAAATCTCCTCCGTCTGCAATGTAGATTTTATCGTTATTTACAGCAAAACCATACATTTTTCCGTATTGTGATGTCGAAGAATATTCAAAAATAGGTGCAGTCGACGCCGAAGTAGCAGTGTAATCTATAGCATAAACTGCAGTATTCAGCGTGTAGTATATTTTGTTCTTATAGATATCTAAGTTTTTTGCTCCGTCAAGAGCTTCAGGAAAAGTAATTTTAGTGATAGTATTATCAGATAATTTTACTTTTAGAATCTCAGTTCTTTCTCCGTATGAACTTCTAATAGTGTATAAAACACCATCTTTTATTTCCATATTATCAGCACCATATCCAACCGCTACAGAAGTTTCAAGTTTGTTTGTGGCCGGATCAACGATAAGTAATTTATCATTATTGTAAGGCTCTGTTACATATAGTTTATTGTTGTAAAGCTCTATATGATTAGCAGTTGTATTTAATGCTATTGTAGTTTCTACTTTATTTGTAGCTAAATTAATTACGGCAATAAAATCATCTGTATTACCAGCTGGATTTGTTTTAGACCAATATGTGTTTGCATTAGTTACGTATGCTTTTCCGTCTTTTACAACGCCATATCTAGGTGTAATTAAGCCAGTTTCAATTTTAGCTACAAGCTTAAATGTATAACGGTTTACTACGTTAATTACATTTGATCCGCCAGCTATAATATAAGCTTTGTCACCATCAAAAAAAATGTTTTGAAGGTATTTTCCAATAAAATCAGCTCCGTTTACCGTACTGTAAATATCCTGAGTAAAAGTGCTTTGATCATCACTGATAAAAGAAACAGAACCGCCACTGGTAAAATTCCCTTCGTTTAGAATAAAAACTCCATTATCGTAAACTCCTTTTGGGGTATTAGATTCATTGTCGTCATTAGAACAAGAAACAAAAAGCGAAACGCTTAATGCTACTAAAAATAATTTAGTTAGTTTCATTATATTAAAATTTAAGGTTTAAGTACAAATTGTAATTTCTTCCGGGCATGGGATAATATTCCAGACTTTCATAATATTTATTCCAGAGATTTAAAACCTGAAAGCCAAGTTTTAGAGAAGTTAAAAGTTTAAAATCATAGTCAATTCCTATGTTTGAAACATTGTATGCCGGAACAATTTTTTTAGGATCGTTATCTGATTGAGTATACACAAAACCATTATATAAAAATTGATAATTGGCAGAAACTCTATTTCTGGAATACGAAACTGAGGCTGTAACTTTGTTATAAGGAACAAAAAACAATTGCTTTTTGGTTTCGATATTTTCTGAAACTGAATAGGCGTAAGTCGCATTGGCCATAAAATAATTTTTGCCAAAGTTCTTTTTCCAGCTTAATAAGGTTTCAGCACCATAACTATTTACTTTGTCAGTATTTTGAGGCATCCAGATTCCATTGCTTCCCGGAACCCATCGTAACAAATCTTTGATTTTGATGTAGTAAAAAGTCTGAGTAAGAGAAATATTCTTGTAAGTAAAAACGTTGCCAATCTCTGCCTGATAAGAACTTTCGGGTTTTAAATCAGGGTTTCCGCCTTCTTCCCAATACAAATCATTAAAGGTTGGGATTCTGAAATTTCGGGATAAATTCAATTTCAAATTATATAATTTGCCAAACTGATAAGAAGATCCTAAAGAAAATAAAACGGGAGATTTGTAATTGTTTGTGAATTCTTTTCGGATTCCAAATTCATTTTTCCAATTAGTAGAGACATCTTGCTTTACAAGTAATGCAGCAGAACTGATTTCTCTTGTATTATTACCAAAACCACTTCCATATCCTTTAGTTCTGTTATAATCTAATATACCGTTTATTTGTATTGATTTAAAAAGCTGATACCCTAAATCGGCTTTGGTGATTAAGCTTTGCGTTTTTCCATACGTATAAATATTAGTTGAATTATCAGCAAAATATTGATAGTTTTCGAATATATACGCCGTTTTGAAGTTTGTAGTGAATTTGCCAAAATTGCCATCATATTCTAATAAGTTTCGATTGAAACCATTGATGTATTTGCTTTTAGTTTCGGATTCTGAGACTAAAGAAGTGTTGCGATCGGTGTTTGAAGTTTGCGAGTATAATTTCAGACTGTTTTTTGAGTCAAGTTTGTAGCCAACATTGGCACTCATTGTAATGATGTCGTATTGTCCATTTTGATTCCAGCGCTGTTCGCCCTTCCAGTTGTATTGATTTAAATACTTGTAATCGTTTGTCGAGCTATTTTTAGAAAAACCAATTTGTGCACTCCATTTTTCGTTTGAAATATTGGTTTTATAATTCACTCCAATTGTATTGAAGCTTCCGTAATCTAATCTTAAGTTGTTTTCGAATCTCTTGTAAAAGCTAAGATCATTATTCAGGTGAACGGTTCCTCCAACCGCACCGCTGCCGTAAATGATACTTCCTCCACCGGCTTTTATGCTGATGGAATTATAATCGGAGCCCGAAATTGTATTAAAATCAGTACTTCCGTTCATTTGAGAATTGATGTTTATTCCGTTCCAGATTACTGCTGTTTGCGATGCAGTCGTACCTCTAAAGGCAACTGTAGAAAGCATTCCGCGTCCGTATTCTTTAAAATAAATAGTAGAATTGAAGTTTAACAAATCAGTCAGTAAAGTCTCATTTTTATTGATGACTGAATCATTGAGTTTTAAAATCGATTGTGAATTGGAGTATTTTTTCAGATTGGCATCTGAAACCACAACTTCTTTAAGTTTTGTAATAGAATCATTTTGCGCCAAAATAATCTGGCACAACAGCAGGAAGCAAAAAGCTATAAGTTTTTTTAAAGTCATAATTTCTACACTCTTTTTCCCGAGAGCTCGATATTTGTTTTCAAAGGCAGGTCTCCTGGCTTGCGTCTTGTTGTTTACCTTCCCATTCGCCTTGGCAAACAGTGGTTTTGTAGTTAACAACAAGCATTCTTTTCAGAACAAAGCTTACAGTTGCGGGTACAGCTCAAGATTATTTATTATTTACTTGATTCCCTTTTAATGTGTTTTTGAAATAAACACAACCTTAATTTTGTGCAAAGATAAAGTTAAAATTGTCGAATTTTCAAATTTGTTTGACTTTTTAAAACAAATTCGAAACAAAAAAGGTTTTTATAGTTTGATTTTAATGACTTGGCCAAAATCTACTTTGTTGTTAAAGGCATCTTTTAGTGGCAATAAAGACTGATGACATAAAATACTTCTGATCACTCCGGCATGTGCAATTATAATAATGGGTTTCGTGATATTTTTTGATGTAAGTTCAGCCAGAAAATCACCTACTCTTTGATGTAATTCCACAAACGATTCGCCATTTGAAACGCCAATATTTACAAAATCTTCCATCCACGGATTAAGTTGTTCGGGAGGAATTTCGTTCCAGTTTTTCAATTCCCAGTCACCAAAATTCATTTCCATTAAACGTGGATCTTTTTGAAATGATGGAGTATTTGTAGTGTTCTGAATGTATTGTGCCAGAATAACACAGCGTTTTAAAGGACTCGAAAAAAGTGCCGCTTCTGATGGTAATTGCGAAATAATATTCTCGAAAACAGATTCAAAAGGTTCTGCCAAATCAACATCTGCTTGTCCGTAACAAATTCCCTTTTCGCAAATCGTTTCAGTATGGCGAACTAGATAAATTTCCATATCAAAAGAATACTTAAATAATAAATCACTTCGCAAACTTGCTGTGTTGCACCAAGGCAATCTCCTGTGTAGCCATCAATCCATTTTTGAAAATAACGGGCTAAAAAATAACGCATTATAAAAACAGGAATTAAAGCAAAAAGGAATTTGTACTGAAAATATGAAAAAACTAATAGTGGAATTAATCCGAAAGAAAATGAACCTAAAATTTCTTTCCAGCTATGATTTTTAGCAATTGGTTTGCTTTTGGCCGAAGCATCATCTCTGGAATATTGATGTGTGAAAATGATTGAAATAGCAGCCAGACGACTTAAAGCATGTGCTGAAATAAACAAAAGATAAACCTGAAAAAGAGTAATAGAATTGTCTGTTTTAATAAGTGAAATCGACTCCGAAAGTAATTTAAATTTCAATAAAAAAAGTAAAACCAATCCAATTGCTCCATAAGCGCCAATAGCACTGTCTTTCATAATCATCAGGATTTTTTCTTTGGTCCATCCTCCGCCAAATCCGTCGCAAACATCAGCAAAACCATCTTCATGAAAAGCTCCCGTTGTTAGAATTGAAGCTATAATTGCAAAAATAACGGCCGTTTCTGTTGATAGAAAAAGAGAAAAAATATAAAAAGCCAGAAAGGAAATACTACCCACAATCCAGCCTATTAAAGGAAAATAACGAGTGGCTTTGTTTAAATAATCAGGATGATGTGTGATGCTTTTGGGACACGGAATTCTCGTGTAAAACATTAAGCAGGTAAAGAAGATATGTAGTTCTTTTTTCATTTAAGAAATTGATTTTTTATTTTTTTAATTGAAATTTGCCATTAATATTATAT
>Ga0194135_10000036_pt1 | contig 73827 bp, 53 predicted proteins | sample LitLau_LLRF_2013_FD_134024 | JGI IMG/M metagenome (GOLD analysis project Ga0194135, IMG submission 134024) | Freshwater sediment microbial communities in response to fracking from North America - Little Laurel Run_MetaG_LLRF_2013 (version 2) | ecosystem: Environmental > Aquatic > Freshwater >...
CTGAGCAAGCTGGCGCTGAATGCCGACGCGGTGATCGGCCTGCGCTCGATCTGGCCGGACGACCCGCTGTACCCCAATGCCCGGCGCAGCAATATCCGCATCGTCGAGATCGATGCCGCCCGCCCAGTGGACGGCGCCCTGCCCGGGGTGGCCCTGCAACCGGGCAAGAGCGACGGGCTCAACGCTCAGCCCTGGCTGTCCAGCAACAACCTGGGGCGCATGGCGGACGTGCTGGCGGCCGACCTCGCGCGGCTGGCGCCCGAAGCCAAACCGCAGATCGAAAGCAACCTGGCGGGGCTCAAACAGCGCCTGCTGAAACTCAGCGCCGCCAGCGAAGCGCGCCTGGCCGAGGCCGACAACCTCAGCGTGCTGAGCCTCTCCGAGCACTTCGGCTATCTGGTCAGCGGCCTGAACCTGGAACTGGTGGACGTCGACGCCCGCGCCGACAACGAGTGGACACCCGAGGCGCTGCAGCAGCTGCAAGCCCGGCTCAAGGACAACGATGTGGCCCTGATCCTGCACCACCGCCAGCCGTCCGAGGCCCTGAAAGCCGCCATCAGCGCCGGCGGCAGCCAGTTGCTGGTCCTTGAAACCGACAGCGCCGACCCGCTCAACGAACTGGAAGGCAACCTGCAGAAAGTCACCCAGGCCCTGGCCCTGTAGCCGCTGCCGCAGGCTGCGCACGGCTCCGCAGGAGACGCCGCTCTTGAGATCGCTGAAGGTCCTGCGGACCTTGGCGCAGCTTCGCCATGGCTCAGCAGCGGCTACAGAGGGGGGTTAGGGGGCCGGGGTTGCTTACATATTCCCTCAAGATTGTGCTCATTTCCCGGTGCTAGTCTGCGCGTCGCAACAATGCCCGAACAGGAAGGCCACGCCATGAGCGAATACCTGACACTCAACAAGACCAATTGGGACGAACGCGCGCCCCTGCACGCCGCCTCGGCGGATTACGCGGTGCAGCGCTTCGTCGACGACCCGCAGTTTCTCTCCGAAGTCGTGCAGTTCGACCGTCCTCTCTTGGGCGACATCCTGGGCCTGCGCGGCGTGCATCTGCAATGCCATATCGGCACCGATACCCTGTCCCTGGCGCGCCTCGGCGCACAGATGAGCGGCGTGGACTTTTCCTCAGCGTCCCTGGCTGAAGCCCGATCCCTGGCCCTGCGCTGCAACACGCCTATCGACTACCACGAGTCGGACGTGTTCGCGGCCGCCGAGGTGCTGCCCCAGGGCAGCTTCGATCTGGTCTACACCGGCATCGGCGCGCTGTGCTGGCTACCGAGCATCGAGCGCTGGGCACAGACCGTCGGCGCCCTGCTCAAGCCCGGTGGCCGGCTGTTTATCCGCGAGGGGCATCCGATGCTCTGGGCCCTCAATGAAGATCACAGCGACTCGTTGCGGGTCGAATACCCTTACTTCGAACGCAGCGAGCCGCTGGTCTGGGACGATGACGCCACCTACGTGCAAACCGACAGCAGCCTCAAGGCCACGGTGACCCACGAGTGGAACCATGGCCTGGGGGAAATCATCAGCGCTTTGCTGGGCCAGGGCTTGCAGATCACCGGGCTGGTGGAGCACCAGAGCATTCCCTGGGAGGCCCTGCCCGGGCAGATGGTGGTGGATGAACGCGGCGAATGGCGACTCAAGGAAGCGCCATGGCGCCTGCCGCTGAGCTACACCTTGCAGGCCGTCAAGCGCGGGGGCTGATCGCCCGGCATGAAAAACCGCCAAGCTCAAGAAGGCAGCGCCTCTGTAGCCGCTGCCGCAGGCTGCGAACGGCTCCAGGAGGCGCTGCTCTTGAGAACGCTGAAGGGCCTGCGGCCCTTTGCGCAGCCTCGCAGGCTCGGCAGCGGCTACAGGTCTTGCAGATCAGCCGGCCACGGCCTGCTGGTCCATCTTCTGGCGCAGGCTCAGGGGCCGCATGTCGGTCCAGACTTCTTCGATATAGGCCAGGCACTCCTTCTTGAATCCGCTCTTGCCCACGGTGCGCCAGCCTTGGGGCACGGCCTTGTAGTCGGGCCAGATCGAGTACTGCTCTTCGTGGTTGACCACCACCTGGAACAGGATGTCCTCACGGTCGAATACTGAAGTCATTGCTTGTCTCCATCGCTAATTAGGAACGCCGCGCCCCGGGCGCGACGGTTGTGTAGAAGGAACGAATCGAGGCTGCGAAAAATTAGAGGCTGGCCACCGCGGCGGCCACCGCCTTGCTGAAGATGTCCGCCACCTGGTCGATCTGCGCCGCGCTGATGATCAGCGGCGGCAGGAAGCGCACCACGCTGCCATGGCGCCCGCCCAGTTCGAGAATCAGGCCGCGCTTGAGGCATTCACGCTGTACCAGGGGAGCCAGACGCAAATGTTGCGGCGGATGGCCCTGGGCATCCGGCGTGCCGGCCGGGTCCACCAGCTCGACGCCAAGCATCAGGCCACGGCCACGGACGTCCCCCAGTTGCGGGTAGTCGCGCTGCAGGATCAGCAAGTGCTCGCGCAAGCGCTGGCCCATGGCCGCCGCGTGTTCGGGCAGCCGCTGCTGCTTGAGGTAGCGCATCACCGCGGAACCGGTGGCCATGGCCATCTGATTGCCACGGAAGGTCCCGGCGTGAGCCCCCGGCTGCCAGGTGTCGAGCCAGTCGCGATAGACCATTACCGCCAGCGGCAGGCTGCCGCCGATGGCCTTGGACATCACCACCACATCGGGAATGATCCCGGCGTGCTCGAAGGCGAACATCTTGCCGGTGCGACCGAAGCCGCTCTGGATCTCATCGACGATCAGCGCCACCCCGGCCTGCTCGGTGATGCGCCGCAACCCCCGCAGCCAGTCCAGATCCGCGGGGATCACCCCGCCCTCGCCCTGCACCGCCTCGACGATCACCGCCGCCGGCAGGGCCACGCCCGCTTCCGGGTCAGTCAGCAGGTTTTCCAGGTAATGCAGGTTGACCTTGACCCCTTCGGCGCCCCCCAGCCCGAACGGGCAGCGGTAGTCGTAAGGGAACGGCAGAAACTGCACGCCGTTGTTGAGCAAGCCGGCCAAGGCCCGCTTGGGCCCCAGGCTGCCCATCAGGCTCAGCGCGCCCTGACTCATGCCGTGGTAACCGCCCTGGAACGACAGCACGGTGCTGCGCCCGGTGGCGGTGCGCACCAGCTTCAGCGCGGCCTCCACGGCGTCAGTGCCGGTGGGCCCGCAGAACTGGATTTTCGCCTCGGCGGCCAGGGCCTCGGGCAACAGGCCGAACAGGTCCTGGACAAACTGGTCCTTGACCGGGGTGGTCAGGTCCAGGGTCAACAGCGGCAGTTCATCGGCCAGCACCTGCTGGATCGCGGCGATCACCACCGGGTGGTTGTGGCCCAGGGCCAGGGTCCCGGCACCGGCCAGGCAATCGATGAAACGCCGGCCTTCGACATCCTCGACGTGGATGCCGCTGGCCCGCTTCAAGGCCAGGGGAATGCGCCGCGGATAGCTGCGGGCATTGGATTCCTGACGGCTCTGGCGGGCCAGCAGGGGCGACTCGTCGAACTGGTAAAGCGTCTCTTCCGGAGCGGCGCCAAGGCCCACCGGCGAATCGTGCATAAGGCTGGTAACGGCTGACATGTCTCGAACCCTCGCGCTGCAATTTGAGCAAAACGGCCACCGGCCGGATGCGCAGCCGAAGCAGGGTGCGCACGGGCAGGTTTTCCTGTTCTGGAAACGCACCAGCGAGGTTGGGATTTACACCCCAGGGCGAGGAAATTGCACATACCGCCCCGTAGGAGCCAGCTTGCTGGCGAAGGCGATCTCAAGGGCCCCCTTCGCTGGCAAGCCAGCTCCTACGGCGGGCAGGCGGAACGTACAAGACCCTGTAGGAGCCAGCTTGCTGGCGAAGGCGGTCTCAAGGGCCTATTCGCTGGCAAGCCAGCTCCTACAGAGGACGGTGATAGGTCAGGCGCGGTGGGCAGGCAGGGTCAGTTCGACCCGCAGGCCGTCAGGAAGGCTGTCGAAATGCAGCTCGCAACCACAACGCTGGACGATGGCCTGGACTATCGCCAGACCCAGACCGCAACCCGTGCTCTGGCTGTTGCGCCAGAAACGCTGGGTCAGGTGCTGCAGGTCTTCCTGGGCAATCCCCGGGCCATGGTCACGCACCTGGAAACGCAGGCGACCGGCCACCAGCTCCAGGTTCAACTCCACCGGGCAGTCTTGCGGGGTGTGGCGCAGGGCGTTGTCCAACAGGTTGCGCAAGGCGGCAATCGCCAGGGTCGAGGGCATGGCCACCGGGGCCTCGGCAGTGTGCTCTCCCAGGTGCACCTTGACCCGCTGCCGGGCGCCCACGGCGGCATCCTGGATCGCCAGGCGAACCACTTGCTCGGCGTTGCAGTGCACGCCGTCATCAAACGACAGGCTGCCCTCGACCCGGGCCAGCAACAACAGTTGCTCCAGGGTCCGGTGCAGGCGGTCGGCGCCCTCCTCGGCCCGGGCCAGGGACTGATCCCGGGCCGCGCCGTCGGTCATGCGCGCCACCTGCAGGTGGGTCTTGATCGCGGTGAGCGGGCTGCGCAGTTCATGGGCGGCGTCGCCGGTCAGGCGGCGTTCGCGCTCGATGGTCTTGGCGATGCGCTGGAACAGCTGGTTCTGGGTGTCCACCAGCGGTCGCAATTCGCTGGGCATGGGCTGGATCTGCAACGGCTCCAGGGAGTCGGCGCTGCGGCGCATCAGCGCGTCGCGAATCCGGTTCAGCGGCGCCAGGCTCTGGCCGATGCCCAGCCACAACAGCCATAGGCAACCCAGCAAGGCCACCCCCACCGGCACCGAGGCGGCCAGCAGCACCGACATGTTCAGGGCCTCGCGCTCCACCTGGCGGTCGGCGGTGGTGATGCGCAGATCACCGCGCACCAGGGTGAAGGTGCGCCACGGCGCGCCGTCGATCATCTGGTCGTGAAAGCCCAGTTTCTCGGCTTCCAGGGTGTGTTCCGGGGTGCTGTGACTGCGGGCCAGGACCTGACCGCGCAGGGAACTGACCTGACAGGCCATGCCCCCGGGGATGGTCAAGGCCGCGCTGGCAATCGGGTGGGTATGGGTGTCGGAGGGCAACGCCGGCATCTGCTCCAGCAGACCGGCCACCATGCGCGCCGAAGCCACCAGGCGCTGATCCAGGGAAAACAGCATCTGATTGCGCAGATCGCTGAGCATCCAGGCCGCGGCCAGGGTCCAGATCAGAATGAAGGCGGCGCCCAGGGTCACGCTCAGGCGCAGGCGCAGGCTCTTCACTTACGACTTCTCCGCGCCATCGGCCGGCCCCAGGCGATAGCCCAGGCCGCGCACCGTCTCGACGATGCCGTTGCCCAGTTTGCGTCGCAGGTGGTGGATGTGCACGTTGAGGGCGTTGCTTTCCAGCTCATCGTTGAACCCGTAGACGCTGTCCTTGAGCTGTTCGCTGGACAACACCCGGCCGCGGTTGTGCAGCAGCGCCTGAAGCAGCGCCTGCTCGCGCCGGGACAGGTCCACCGGCTCGCCGCCCAGGCGGGTTTCCCGGGTGCTGGGGTCGTAGGTCAGGCGCCCGTGCTCGATCAGGTTGACGCTGCGCCCCGCCACCCGACGCAACAGGGTGTGCAGGCGCGCCGCCAGTTCCCGCAGGTCGAAGGGCTTGAGCAGGTAATCGTCGGCCCCGGCCTGCAGGCCGTCGACCCGATCGGTCACCGAGTCGCGGGCGGTGAGGATCAGTACCGGAATCTCCAGGCCCTGCTGGCGCTGTTGCTTGAGCAACTTCAAACCATCTTCATCCGGCAGGCCCAAGTCCAGTACCATCACGTCGAAATCGGCCACGCCGAGCATCGCCCGTGCCGCTGAGGCAGAGGCCACATGCTCGACCGTCAGGCCCTGGGCCGTGAGGCCGGCGACTATTCCGCTGGCAATCAGCTCATCATCTTCACAGACAAGTACGTGCATGGTCGGTCCTGTAACAAAGGCGTTGATTAGGCAGGCGGCGGATTAAGCGGACATTATGCCCGCCACTGCCACGCGACAACCCAAGTATGGTTAATCATCGGTTAATCAGGACCCGCCATTGTGCTTCCCACTTGCACCGGTTTAAGGCTTGACCATGCGTCGATTGCTCATCTTGCTGTTTATGCTGTTCACCACCCTGGCAGAAGCCGGCAACAATCCGTTCGAGGTCAAGCCCGACTTCCTGCCGGTGGACAAGGCCTTCACCTTCACCTCCGAGCGCCTGCCTTCCGGGGAAACCCAGCTGTTCTGGCAGATTGCCGACGGCTACTACCTGTACCAGAAACGCCTGAAGTTCGAGGGCCTGGCCCAGGAGCATCAGCCGGCGCTACCGGACGGCGAACACCACAGCGACGAATTCTTCGGCGAGCAGACGGTGTATCGCCAGGGCCTGGAAGTGAAGCTGCCGCCCGCCGCCAGCGGCAAGGTCAAGCTGGGCTGGCAGGGCTGCGCCGACGCCGGCCTGTGCTACCCGCCGCAAACCCTGGAAGTCGACCTCGGCGGCGCGCCGAGCGCCGCTGCGGGGGCGGCCAACAGCGCCGCCCAGGACCAACGCCTGGCCAATGACCTGCAGCAGAAATCCTGGGGCCTGAGCCTGCTGGCGTTCTTCGGTTTCGGCCTGCTGCTGGCCTTCGCCCCCTGCTCGTTGCCGATGCTGCCGATCCTCGCCGGCATGGTGGTGGGCAGCGGCGCCAGCCCGCGCCGGGGCCTGGCCCTGGCCTCAAGCTATGTGCTGTGCATGGCCCTGGTGTATGCCGGCATGGGGGTGATCGCCGCCCTGCTGGGCAGCAACCTGCAGGCCTGGCTGCAACAGCCCTGGGTGCTGGGCAGCTTCGCCGCGCTGTTCGTGCTGCTGGCGCTGCCGATGTTCGGCTTCTTCGAACTGCAGATGCCGGTGTTCCTGCGCGACCGCCTGGAAGGCGCCAGCCGCCAGCGCCAGGGCGGCAGCCTGATCGGCTGCGGCGTGCTCGGCGCGCTGTCGGCGCTGCTGGTGGGCCCGTGCATGACCGCGCCCCTGGCCGGCGGCCTGCTGTACATCGCCCAGACCGGCAACGCCGTGCTCGGCGGCCTGGCGCTGTTCGCCCTGGGCCTGGGCATCGGCCTGCCGCTGCTGTTGCTGGTGACCGTGGGCAACCGCTTCCTGCCCAAGCCCGGCCCCTGGATGAACCTGCTCAAGGGCGTGTTCGGTTTCCTGTTCCTGGGCACCGCCATCTACATGCTGCGCCCGGTGCTCAGCAGCAGCCTGTGGATCGGTCTGTGGGGCGCCCTGGCCCTGGTACTGGCCTACTGCACCTGGCAACACCGGGCCATCGCCGGGCGCCTGCTGCACCTGTTCGGCGCCGCTGCCGTGCTGTTCGGCCTGTGGGGCAGCGTGCTGCTGGTGGGCGCCGCCGGTGGCAGCGATGACCTGTGGCGACCGCTGAAGGTCTACAGCGGTGGCAGCGTGGCCAGCAGCGCCACGGCCCACGATGCCTTCACCACCGTCAAGTCGCCCATCGAGCTGCAACAGGCCCTGGACAGCGCCCAGGCCCAGGGCCAGTGGGTGCTGCTAGACTACTACGCCGACTGGTGCGTGTCCTGCAAGATCATGGAAAAAACCGTGTTCAGCCAGCCCCAGGTCCAGGACGCCCTGAAAGACGTGCGCCTGCTGCGCCTGGACGTCACCCATGACAACGCCGACGGCCGCGAACTGCTCAGCCGCTACAAAGTGCCCGGCCCACCCAGCTTCCTGTGGATCGGCCCGGACGGCAGCGAGCGTCGCAGCCAGCGCATCACCGGTGAAGTGGATGCCACGGCCTTCCTGCAACGCTGGACCCAGACCCGGGAAGCCCGTTGATGCTGACCTTTACCATCGGCACCTTCGCCATCGCCCTCAACCACCTACTGCTGATCAGTGCCCTGGCCCTGGCCACCCTGGTGGGCTGGCGGGTGGCCAAGCGTGGCGGCGACAACCCGGAATCGGTGCTGTTCATGCTGTTCCTGCTGGGCATGCTCGCGGCGCGGATCTGCTTCGTCATCGCTTACTGGAAGCACTACCAGCACAACCTGTGGCTGATCATCGACCTGCGTGACGGCGGTTTCCTGGCCTGGCCGGGGGTCATCATCATGCTTCTGGCGGCCCTGGCCTGGGGCTGGAAACGCCCGCCGCTGCGCCGCCCGCTGGGCGCCGGTATCGCCAGCGGCCTGGCCTTCTGGCTGCTGGCCAGCCTGTCCCTGACGCTCTACGACCAGGGCACTCGCCTGCCGGAGATGCCCCTGCGCAATGCCACCGGCGACACCGTGCAGCTCACCGACTACCAGGGCGGGCCCCTGGTGATCAACCTCTGGGCCACCTGGTGCCCGCCGTGTCGGCGAGAAATGCCGGTCCTGGAACGCGCCCAGCAGCAACGTCCGGACCTGACCTTCCTGTTCGTCAACCAGGGCGAAAGCATGCAAAGCGTGGCCACCTTCCTCGCCACTCAGGAACTGAACCTGGACAACGTGCTGTTCGACAGCGGCGGCCGCCTGGGCCAGGCCGTGGGCTCCATGGCCCTGCCCACTACACTGTTCTACAGCGCCGACGGCCGTCTGCTGAGCAGTCACCTGGGTGAACTCTCGGAAGCCAGCCTGGCCCGCGCCCTGGAAAACTTCGACGACGCCCATCCGACCCCGGTCGCCCCTGCAAGGAAACTGCCATGCCCTTCATCCGCCACCTGCTGAGCCTGTCCTTGGGCGCAGCCCTGCTCAACGCGCCGCTGCTGCAGGCCGAAGAACTGCCCGCACCGATCCGCAAGATCGAAGAAAAAGGCGCCAAGATCCTCGGCAGCTTCGATGCTCCGGATGGCCTCAAGGGCTACGCCGCGCAGTACCAGAACCGGGGCATGGCCCTGTACCTGACCCCGGACGGCAAGCACGTACTGCTGGGCAACCTGTACGACGCCGACGGCAAGGACCTCAGCGTCGAGCCGCTGCAGAAACTGGTCTACGCACCGATGGCCAAGGAAGTCTGGAACAACCTGGACAAGAGCAACTGGATCGCCGACGGCAAGGCCGATGCGCCACGCATCGTCTACCTGTTCAGCGACCCCAACTGCCCCTACTGCAACATGTTCTGGCAACAGGCGCGGCCCTGGGTGAACGCCGGCAAGGTGCAGTTGCGGCACATCATGGTGGGCATCATCCGCGAAGACAGCCCGGGCAAATCCGCGGCCCTGCTGGCCGCCAAGGACCCGCAACAGGCCCTGGAAGAACATGAAAAGGCCGGCAAGGGCAGCAACCTCAAGGCCCTGGATAGCATCCCGAAAGCCGTGCAAGCCAAGCTCGACGCCAACATGAAACTGATGGAAGAACTGGAGCTGTCGGCGACCCCGGCGATCTTCTACCTCGACGACAAGGGCGAGTTGCAACAGCAGCAAGGCGCCCCGGCGCCGGGCAAGCTGACGCAGATTCTCGGTCCGAAATAAGCGAGATGCACCCATCCCTGAACCAGTAATGGCCTTTAGCCTTATCGACAGCGTTACACTACGGTCTTTTTTACACTGACAGGGATGTGACGCTTTGACAGCTCAAGGACAAGCCAGGCTTCTAGAGATTCTCGACTACTGGCATAAGGTGGAATTCTTTTTACCCTATGCCCTTGAGAAATATGTCGAGGACTTCAAAAAATGGGAGACCCGATGGCTCTCGCGGGAAGATCTCCAGCACAGTCATTGGCGCACTTTTTCCATACCCGATGACCTAAAAATCACAGGTTTCAACCTCTATATCGGGGTTTTTGACGCCTCCGTCATTGCCACCCTTTGCGAACCGCACCTGGCCGCCTGCGCAATCGACGAAAACACGTTCTACGAAGAACAGGAACGGGTGGAGCTTGAAGGGCTGACCTGCTTCGCCAAGATCAAGCTCAATGCTCAAGCGGTTCCTCAACTCGATGCCCTCTCACTGTCCACCGCGCCTTGGGCGTTGGGGCAAACAATCACCAAGGGGCTTGATGCCCTGGGCCACCAAGCCTTCGAGGAAGCCAAGGAGCAGTTGGCAAAACTGCTGCACAACTTCCATGGACAGCGCCAGCAAAATGATGACCCGGCCTTGACGGCCGACGAGGTCATGTATCTGCATCAACTGCTGTGCAACTGGGCCCGTTTTACCCCGGACCAGGACGGCCGCGCCCCTCTTGCGCTGCTTCAGGTGCTGACTCAGCCCAAGGTCGAAAAGCCGCTCACCCAACCTTCAGCGGCACAGGTCGCGAAAGTCGAGGACGAAGAAGAAGAAGCCGATACCGAGATCGACATACTCAACAGCTTTTTCATAAAAGATATCGAGCGTGCGATCGCCAGCTTGCAGCGTGGAGAACAGCCCCCTGCTCTGTTGCAGTACCTGGCTGAAGCCGATCCAAGCAAACGAATTGACCTGTATACCGAGAATGGACGCAAGGCCCTCTATCAGGCCTTGCAACCGCAATGCATCAACCCTGGGCAATGGCCGGATGAACCGGGCCATGCCATGAGCCTGATGCAACAGTTCGCGATCAACAGCGCACTTGGCACGTTGCAAGACAGCGGTGTGTTCACCGTCAACGGCCCGCCGGGAACCGGTAAAACGACTTTATTGCGTGACATGTTCGCAGAGAACATTGTGCGTCGGGCCCGGGTCCTGGCGGGATACAGCGACGCAGCGGATGCATTCGTCGGCGGAAAAAAGCCTCAGGTCACCTTCAAGGGCATGGCAAATACCTACACCCTTCGCGCGCTCAAACCCGAGTTGACCGGCTATGAAATGGTGGTGGCCTCCTCTAACAATGCCGCCGTAGAAAACATTTCCCGAGACTTGCCCAAACGCAAGTCGCTGGGAAAAGGCTGGAGCAACGTTCAGTACCTGCAACCGGTTGCCCATAAAGTTGCCGCACAGAGCAGTGATGGCAGCATCAGCGAACTGTCCGATGAGGACAAACCCTGGGGACTGATCTGCGCCGCACTGGGCAACAGTGGCAACCGTAAAGCCTTGCAGGAGCGCATGTTCTTCAACCCGGTGGACTCCACCGCCTCCCATAAACCACTGACGATTCGTCAATGGGTGGATGAATACAAAGGGCCCAGCTTCAAGGAGGCCCGCGCGGCATTCAAAAAAGCCGACGAGGCTGTCAGCAAAGCGCTGGAGGAACGGGCCCGTTATGCCAGCCTGCTGAGTGAGATGTCGGCTACCGACGAGCACAGCTTCCTGGGCCTTCAACAACAGGCCTTCCATCAGGCCGAACAGCTCAAGGCATCCGCCCAGCAGGCGCTGGACCAACACCAGCAGAAACTCCAGGCGTCCAAGCAACATCTGGCCAGCCTTCAGGAACTGGAACGCCTGATAGATCGCGGTCGCCCGGCATGGTGGAAGCGCTTGTTCAACACGCCAGCGGCTAGGACGCATCGAGATGAACAACAGGAAAATGCCCGGTTGCAGCGTCAGGCGCACGCAGAGATCAACAGCGCGAAAAGCCTGCTCGACAACAGCCTGATCCCGAAACTTGAAGAGGCGCAAACCTCATTGCTGTTCTGTGAGAGCGAATTGGACACGCGTAGAACACAGTGGCAGGGCAAGTGCCAATCCCTGGATGATTTCGCCGTCCGCCTGGGGCGTCCGAACTTGCCAGGTCATCTGAGTGAACTGGAAGACCGCGACTTCCAGATAAACGGGCTTTGGCACGATGCCGCACTCAATCACTTGCGTTCGACATTATTCGCCGCGGCCTTGACCCTGCATGAAGCCTGGCTTGCCGAGGTTGCCCCCTCGGGCTCGAACGGCAAGGGCTTTAGTGCCAACCTCACCGCCATCAGCCTATTGCTGAGCAACAAGACGCCCGAGGATGAACGACTCACACAGCTGCTCTGGCAAAGTCTGTTCATGGTGATACCGGTGGTTTCAAGTACTTTTGCCTCCTTTGCCAACCAGTTCCGCGGGATGGGCCCCGGCTCGCTGGGCTGGCTGTACATCGACGAAGCGGGACAAGCCGTGCCTCAGGCAGCCGTCGGCGCATTGTGGCGGGCTAAACGAGCCATGATCGTGGGCGACCCTCTGCAAATCGAACCGGTCTTCACCCTGCCGCAACGCCTGGTCAAGGCACTCGGCCAGCTGTCAGTACACACCGCCAACCAAGCCTTCGCCCCCAATCGCGTGTCGGTGCAGAGCCTGGCGGACCAGAACAATCGCTATGGAAGCGTTTTCAGGAACGATACCGACGAAGAACTGTGGATCGGCAGCCCGTTGAGGGTCCACAGACGCTGCATCGAACCCATGTTCAGCCTGTCGAATCAAATCGCCTACGGCAACAAGATGGTCTTTGGTCTGCCCAGTGCCCATGCCGAACAGGGCGCCCCGGTCTACAGCTCCAGTTGCTGGGTCGACATCCCAGGCCATGTCGAACACAAACAAGTCGTGCCTAAGCAGATCGAGTTCATGGTCGACCTTCTCGGGCAACTCTACTTGCGCGACGGAGAACTGCCGCAGCTTTACGTGATTTCACCGTTCAAGGCGGTGCGCCTGGCCCTGCAAAAAGCCATACGCGCAGCCGCTTGGGCCAGCCCCAACCATCGTCCGAAATTGCCCTCGGGGGAATTGAAGCAATGGTTGAAATCCTCCATCGGCACCGTGCATACCTTCCAGGGTAAAGAACAAGACACCGTCTTCATGCTACTGGGGGCCGACCTTGATCATGCAGGAGCTGCGCAGTGGGCCGCATCCAAACCCAATCTGCTGAATGTTGCACTCACCCGGGCCAAACGTCGGGTCTATCTGGTGGGGGACTTTAAACTCTGGGGGTCGCTGCGGTATTTCGAAGCCGTGAGCCGTGGCAAATACCCCTTGAAAAGAATGGGCGCGGCTGCATTTCTGGCGCAACTGAATCCTCTGGAAGAACAGATTTCAAGCTGAACACCGTCACTCCACTCCAGCGACCTTTCAGAGTGTTCGCTGGCGACGGCCTCCGTCAGCTTGGCGCATGGCTTGCGGGCCTTTTGGCCGGCAAGCCAGCTCGAATAATCAGGCTTCAATCGTGGCGCTGTAAAAACGCCAGCAAGGCCCGGGTCACGAACTCGGGATTCTCACGACTGGAGATATGCCCGGCCTCGGGCACCAGCTGATAAGGACAGCCGATGCGCTCGGCCATCTCGACGGTTTCCGCCGGCGGCCGCGGCTGATCCTGATCACCACACAGCAGCAAGGTGTTGTGCCCATCCAGGCGCTGCAGCTGATCCAACACATCCGCCCGGCTGAAGGTGATGCGCCCCATGGGAATCACGCTCTGGCGCAGGCGCTCGGCCGACAGCGCCGCGAGGCTGGCGCGAAAATCCTGATACAGCGCCGACTGCCGGTCGATGCCCGGACGGAAGAAGATCGGCACCACGATATCCAGCAGCGGCTCGGCGATCAGGCCGCTGTCCTCGATCTGCTGGAACAGGGAAAAGTAATACTGCCGGGTCGGCTCAGGCTCGGCGCCCAGGTAAGTGTCCATCAGCACCAGACCGTCGATGCGCTGCGGCGCCGCCAGGGCCATACGGGCACCCCACATGCCGCCCACCGACAAGCCCACCAGGGTCACCCGCTCGATCTGCAGATGATCGAGCAAGGCCAGCATCTGCCGCGCCACATCGTCCAGCGACGCCGTACCTTCAGGCAGCGGGCCGGACTGGCCATGGCCCCACAGGTCCACGGCGATCACCCGGTACTGCGCCGACAACGCCTCGATCTGCGGCGCCCACATGCTGGTGTCCCACAAATAACTGCCGGCCAGGAACACCACCGGCCCCTGGCCCTGGTCAAGGTAGTGCAACGGTTGTCCATCGAGGGTTGCGAAAGGCATCGGCTAGCTCCTGCAGGGGATGACGAAAAAGGTCCGACAGACTGTGCCGTGAACCAGGCTCAGTCAATCGGACCGGGGCGACAAAAACGTATCAGGAAATGCCCGGATTCAAGGCCCGCGCTGGCCGTCGAGCAAGGCCTCCACCACCGCGCGGGCCATCTCCACCGAATGCACCATGGACCAGATCAGCCCGCGCTCCAGGCCGCTGCCCTGCTGGGTGATTTCATCGCAGACCTCTTCGGCGCATTTGAGCAACAACGCCACATGCACCAAGGCCTCTTCGGCGCTGACGCCTTCGCGCACGCTGAACAGCGAGTCGGGGGAAACGGGGTTGGCTTGGGTCGTGAGCTGGAACAGCGCGGGGTCCAGCGGTTGCCGGGCCAGGGCCACGCGCAGGGTGGCGTTGGCGGCCTTGAGGGCGGGATCGCGATAGGAAGTGGGGGGATCGGGGACGAGCTTTTTCATGGTCAAACTCCTGGTAATGACAAGGAGCCGACACCGTTCGCTTGCACACGAATAAGGTGGCAGCCGTACGCGGGTGTGCAAGACCGAGTTACCAGAACCCCGGCAGATCCGAAGATCTCCCGCGCACGGCCGCCATAACACGGCGAACATGAAATCGCTCAGGCATGACTGAGCGCTTATGCGTCTGGTAACAGTCGGACTTGCACATCCGAGCCATCGATTGGGCAATGGCTCCGGAACCCTATCCCGCCCACCAGGCGCATTCAAGCGGCCCGCAGTTTCTCGGATTTGCCTTACAAAAGAAAGCGACTAAACGCCATTCCAGCGACCTTTCAACCGGCTTGCCGGCGAAGGCGTCCGTCAGGTTGGCGCATGGCTTGCGGGCCTCTTCGCTGGCAAGCCAGCTCCTACAGAGGGCGTGTACGCCTTAGGGCTGGGACTCAGCGGTATTCTTCCGGCGCTTCGCGCTCGAGGATTTCTTCAAGGTCGCTCAGGTCACCGCGTTCCTTGAGAATGCCGCTGACCTGGTCGATCCACACTTGCTCAGAAGCAATCCCCGCCCAGGACTGGCTGCCAAAGCCGTGATACGGCCGATCATCGAAGGTGCTGATCAGCAACTGGTTGAAGCGCCCGGTGTCCAGTTTTTTGCGCTGGATTTGCACTTGCAGCGCCCCCAGCACCTTCTGCTGCTCTTGCGGGTTGGGGCGATAGCGGAAGAGCCGCGGCGAGCTGAGCACCAGAAACTCCGGCGGCAGGTTTTCATCGATGGCCGCCTGCAGGCGGTAATGACCATCGAGAATCAGATAGCAGCTCAGACCGGTGACGTACCACAGCAGGATCGGCGGCAAGCTGCCTTCGCGGGCTTTCTTGCGCCACCATTTGAGACGGCCGGAATGCGGGTCCACGGCATGCAGGCCGACTACTGCGCCACCGTACTCCCCCAACCCGACCCAGCGCGCCGTACCGGCCTGTTGGTTGTCGAGGATGTTGCGGCCGTAGATCGCCCACTGCGGCATATGGCTCAGGGCATCTTCACCGCCCTTGAAGTACCAGGCTTCGGTGCCGCTGAGCAGCGGCCGCATGGGTTTCTGCGATGCCGGGCGCAGGGCCCGCACCAGCCAGTAGCCGGGGTAAAAGAAGTCCGGCTGGTGCTGCATCAGTTGTTCGACGAAGAAGCGGCTCCAGGCCTTGAGGCGCAGCGCCGGGTCGAGGCGCGCCTGTTGTTCCACCTGAGGCGAGTCGATGGGGCCCACCAGGGTTTGCGGCAGTTGCTCCGGCAGGTGATTGCGCACCAGCCACACGCCATACAGGCAGCGGGACATGGTGCCCCAGAGCAGGGTCTGGTCGCCGAGCACCAGCTGCATGCGGCAGTTGTTGCCACTGAGCAGGCACAGGTTGGGCTTGCCGCTGGCCGGGCGTTTGACGTCTACGCCGAGGCCGTTCCACTGGCCGGCCAAATCCTCGATGTCACGCCAGAAAATCTGTTCCACGATTGTCCCTAATCCTTGATCAATGACCGGCCCTGCGGCAGGCGGGCGCGAATATAGCAGATGTCTGGAGGACGCTTTCGCCTGTAGGAGCTGGCTTGCCAGCGAAGGCCGCCAGCGCCCTACCCACGCCGGGCGATGACCGCTTCCAGCTCTTGCTCAAGCCCCTGCCCGCTCAGGCACTGACGCACTTCGTCGCACCACTGTGAGTCCGGCTCGTGGCTGGCCCAGGCCTGGGTGGCGCTGCGGTACTGCGGCCGGTCATCGAAGGCTTGGATCAGCACCCGGTTGAGGTTGTCGGTGCTCAGGGCCTGGTTGCGCGGCACCGTGTCGCCGCGCTTGCGCAACGAGTCCATGACCCGCTGCTGATGCTCGGGACTTAGCGCGAAGTCGCGCACGCGGGTGGCGCTGAGGACGATGAACGCCGGCGCAAGATTTTCCGCCAGGGCCGCCTGCAAACGGTAATGGCCATCGATCACCACATAGGACGCCAGCCCGCCGACGTACCAGAGCAGCACCGGTGGCAGGCTGCCTTCGCGAGCCTTTTTGCGCCACCACTTCAGGCGCCCGGCCTCGGCGTCGACCCGGTGCAGGCCGATAAGCTTGCCGCCGCCATGCCACCAGTCGATCCATTCCAGGGGCTGGGGTTGCAGGTTGTCGAGAAAATCCTCGCCGTACAGCCGCCAGTTGGGCAGGTGGGTCAGGGCATCGTCCCGCGAGCTGAAGCGCCAATTATCCAGGCCACGCGCGGTGCTGTCAGGCTCCGGCAGCAGGCCCTGGGCCAGCCAGAAACCGGGGGTGAGAAAGTGCCGGGCACTGTCACTCAGACGGCTGACGAAATAGCGGCTCCAGGCCTTGATCCGCCGCTCGGGCGCCAGCGCCGCGTGCTGCTCAACCGTGGCTGAGTCGATGGGTGCCAGCAACCGGCATTCGGCGCCCTCGGCCAGCGGGTTGCGCACCAGCCAGACGCCGCCGTGGTCGCGGGCCAGGGTGGCCCAGAACAACGGCGTGTCGTGGTGCATCAACTTGATCCGGGCATTGGCGCCGGTGCGCAGGTACAGCGGCGGTTTGTCCGTGGCATTTGGCTGCACTTCGACACCCAGGCCACTCCAGTTGCCCAACGTATCTTCGATGTCGTGCCAATAAAGCGGTTCTGCCATGGTTCCGGTCCTTGAACTGTCTGAAACGACAAAGCCCGACAGGGCTGCTGTCGGGCAATGCGCGGCGGACTATAGCAAGGATCAGCAGACAGGCCGAAGCCACCCTTGTGGCGAGGGAGCTTGCTCCCGCTCGGGCGCGCAGCGGCCGTAACGCCTGAGTCTGCGATCTTTCTGGAGGAACGAGGTGCAGCCATTGGGGTGGCTGCGCCACCCAGCGGGAGCGAGCTCCCTCGCCACGGGAAGGCATTACGACCGTTCGGTTGGGCAGCGGCCGTAGAGCTTTAATCCGCGATTTTTCTGAAGGAACGCAGGTGCAGCCATTGGGGCGGCTGCGCCACCCAGCGGGAGCAAGCTCCCTCGCCACAGGAAGGCATTACGACCGCTCGGTTGGGCAGCGGCCGTAGAGCTTTAATCCGCGATTTTTCTGAAGGAACGAGGCGCAGCCATTGGGGTGGCTGCGCCACCCAGCGGGAGCAAGCTCCCTCGCCACAACTGTTCTACAGGCCCTCCAGTTCGGCCATCAGGTCGCTCAGCCGATCCACTTTCTCCTCGCTGATTGCATTGGCCCCCAGGCCGTCGATGTAGGCGGCCAGTTCCTGCACCGTGCTGCATTCGAACATGGCCCGCAGCGGTACGTTGCGTTGCAGGGTTTTCTGCACCCGCGAGGCGATCTGCGTGGCCAGCAGGGAATGCCCGCCCAACTCGAAGAAGTTGTCGCGCACGCCCACCCGTTCGACCTTGAGCACCTCGGCCCAGATATCGGCCAAGGTTTGCTCCAGTTCATTGCCCGGGGCTTGATAGTCCTGGCTCTGCAACTGGCCGATCTCCAGGGCCGGCAGGGCCTTGCGATCGAGCTTGCCGTTGGCGTTGAGCGGCAGGCGCTGCAGCCACAACCAGTGCAGCGGCACCATGTATTCCGGCAGCTCGGCGCGCAGACGCGGTTTGATCCGCTCCAGGCATTCGCTCGGGCTCAGGCTGGAGTCACTGGCCACCAGGTAGCCCACCAGATGCTTGCCGTTGACACCTTCCTGCACACCCACGGCGGCATCGCGCAGTTCCGACTGTTCGTGCAGGCGCGCTTCGATCTCGCCCAGCTCGATGCGGTAGCCGCGGATCTTCACTTGGTGGTCGATACGGCCAACGTATTCCAATACGCCGTCGCTGCGCCGGCGTGCCAGGTCGCCGGTGCGGTACAGGCGTTCGCCCGCCGCACCGAACGGATGGGGCACGAAGGCCAGCGCGGTACGCACTGGGTCGCTGACGTAGCCACGGCCGACCCCGGTGCCGGCTACGCACAGCTCGCCGACGGCGCCCAGGGGCACCAGCTCCAGGGCTTCGTCCATCAGGTACAGCTGGTTGTTGTCGGTGGGCGTACCGATGGGCAGGTAGGCGCCCCGGGTCGAAGCCAGGTCCACCCGGAAGAAGGCCACGTCATCGGAACATTCCGCCGGGCCGTAGGCGTTGACCAAACCGATCTGTGGATAACGCAGCAGCCATTGGTGCGCCAACTCCGGTGGCATGGCCTCGCCGGTGGGCAGCATCCAGCGCAGGCCATCCAGGGCAATGGCGTCCTGGGCGAGCATGCCCTGGATCAGCGACGGCACGCTCTCCAGCACGGTGATGCCCTGCTGCTGGACGTGAGCCAGCAGGCCCTGGGGATCGTGGGCGATGGTGTTGGGCACGATGTCGACCCGGGCGCCGAACAGCGGCGCGGCAAGGAACTGCCAGACCGAAATATCGAAGCTCTGGGACGCGGTCTGGGCGATCACGTCGGCCTCGCTCAGATGCAGGTACGGCACCTTGCTCAACTGGTTGTTGAGCATGCCGCGCTGCTCCACCATCACGCCCTTGGGCAGGCCGGTGGAACCGGAGGTGTAGATCACATAGGCCAGGTTATCCGGCGCGCTGTAGCGGCCCGGATTGTGCTCGGCATGCCCGGCGCCTTGCAGCTCTTCCCAGACCAGCAACCGTGGCCGCCCGGCACAGGCGAACTCGTCCAGCAGGGCCAGGGCCTGTTCGCGGCAGGCCGCGCTGCAGACCAGGATCGGCGTGCGGCTGAGCTCGATGATGCGGCCCAGACGCTGGCTCGGCAGGCCCGGGTCCAGGGGCAGGTAGCCGGCCCCGGCCTTAAAGCTGCCGATGATCATGCCCAAGAGTTCCAGGCCGCGCTCGGCCAGCAGCGCCACCGGTTGGTCAAAGCCCACGCCGTTGGCGATCAAGGCATGGCCCAGGCGGTTGCTGTAGCGGTTCAACTCGGCGTAGCTGTAGCGCCGGTCCAGGCAACTGGCGGCCACGCGCTGCGGATGGGCCGCCACCTGGGCCTCGAACAGCTCGACGTAGCTGCGCTGCAGCGGGTACTCATGCGCGCTCTGGTTGCAGCCGGCCAGCAGGAAGTCCTGCTCTTCTTCGCCCAGCAGCGGCAGCTCGGCCATGTCGCCATGCAAGCCCTGCATCAGCGCCAGCAGCAGGCGCTTGAACTCGCCGAGCAGGCGCTCGATGGTCGCCTGCTCGAAGTAGCGCTGGTCGTAGGACAGGTGCAGGCCCAGGTCATCCCCCGGGTAGCACACCGCGGTGATCGGGAAGTTGGTGTGGGTACGGCCGGAATCCGAACTGGCGTTCAGGCTCTGGGCGCGGTCCAGCACCGAGACTTCCACCGGGGCGTTCTCGAACACGAACAGGCTGTCGAACAGCGGCTGGCCCTTGGGCAGTTCGCTGCACTCCTGAATCGCCACCAGCGGCAGGTACTCGTATTCGCGCAGTTGCATGTTGCGATCGAGCAAGTCGCCGAGCCACTGGCGCACGCTGCAACGCTGGCCCTCCTCGGGCAGCTTGACCCGCAGGGCGATGCTGTTGATGAACAGGCCGACGGTGCGTTGCATCTCCGGCATGTCCACCGGACGCCCGGCCACGGTAACGCCGAACAATACGTCGCGATCGCCGCTCATGCGCCGCAGCACCAGGGCCCAGGCCGCCTGGGCGAAGGTGTTGACGGTCAGCTGATGCTGCTGCGCCAGCTCGCGCAGTTGCGCGCCGTCCCGGGCATCCAGGCGGGTGTAGCAGTCGCCGACGATCATGCCGCCGCTGTCACCCGCGTGTTCACGCAGGAACGGCCGGTCGCTGGGGATCGGCGTGGTGCGTTCAAAGCCTTCAAGGTTCTGCCGCCACCACTGCCGCGCCTCGGACAGGCTCTGGTGTTGCAACCAGCCGATGTAGTCGCGGTAGCGCGGTGGCACCGCCAGCTGTGCCTCACGGCCTTCGCCCAGGGCGGTGTAGATCTCGAAGAAGTCGTTCATCAGCAGCGAGCGGCACCAGGCATCGATGAGGATGTGGTGGTTGCTCATCATGAACCAGTAGCGCGCGGCGCCGACGCGGATCAGCCGCAGGTGGAACGGCGCCTGATTGAGCAGATCGAAACCGGCCTCGCGCTCCTGTTTGTGCAGGGCTTGCAGCTTGGGTTCCTGCTCGGCTTGGGGCACCGCGCTCCAGTCGAGGAACTCGATCGGGGTGCGGCCCGGCTTGTGGATAACCTGCAGCATGTCTTCGCCGACGTTCCAGCAGAAAGACGCGCGCAAGGCCTCGTGGCGCGCCACCACCGCCTGCCAGGCCTGGGCGAAACGCTCCGGGTCCAGCTCGCTGTTGATGCGGTAGCGGTCCTGCATGTAATACAGGCCGGTGCCCGGCTCCAGCAAGGTGTGCAGCAGCATGCCTTCCTGCATCGGGGTTAGCGGGTAGACGTCTTCGATCTGCACAGCCGGCACCGGCAGGCCATCGAGCTGGGCCTGGGTCAGGCGCGCCAGGGGGAAGTCCGACGGCGTCAGGCCACCGGCATCGTCCTTCAGGCAATGAGCGATCAGGCTGTGCAGCTCGCCCAGGTAGGCGTCCGCCAGTTCGCCGATCAGCTCGGCGGCGAAACGTTCGCCGCTGTAAGTCCAGCGCAGCACCAGCTCGCCACCATAGACCTGGCTGTCGATGCTCAGCTCGTTGGGCAACGGTGCTTCAGGTGCATGGGTCGGACCAACGGACTCATCCAGCGGACGCAACAAGGCATCGGCGCCGAAGCTCTGGTCGAACTGGCCCAGGTAGTTGAAGGTCACCGGCGCCAGCGGCAGCGCCGCCAAAGCCTCGCGGCAGGCGTCATCGGCCAGGTAGCGCAGCACGCCGTACCCCAGGCCCTTGTGCGGCACCGCTCGCAGTTGTTCCTTGATGGCCTTGATCGAGGCGCCCTGCCCGGCCGCTTCTTCCACCTGCAACGGGGTCAGGCGCAGCGGATAGGCGCTGGTGAACCAGCCGACGCTGCGGGTCAGGTCGATCTCGTCGAACAGCGCCTCGCGACCGTGGCCTTCCAGTTGCACCAGGGCCGAAGGCTGCCCGCTCCAGCGGCACAGCACCCGGGCCAGGGCGGTCAGCAGCAGGTCGTTGACCTGGGTGCGGTAGGCCGCCGGGGCCTGTTGCAGCAGCTGGCGGGTGCGCTCGGCATCCAGGGTCACGCTGTGGCTTTGGGCTTGCTGATGCTGCTGGCTACCGGCGGCATTCAAGCCCGGCAGTTGCGCGGCGGGGCCGGCCAGTTGCTGCTGCCACCAGCCGAGTTCTTCACGCAGGGATTCGCTACCGGCATAGGCCTGCAGGCGGCTCGACCAGTCCCGCAGGGCGCTGGTCTTGGCCGGCAGGTTCAGAGCCTGCCCGGCTTGCAGCTGACGATAGGCGTTCTGCAAATCCTCCAGCAGCACGCGCCAGGACACGCCATCCACCACCAAATGGTGGATCGCCAGCAGCAGGCGCTGCTCGCCCTCCGGCCCATCCACCAGCACCGCCCGCAACAGCGGCCCATGTTCCAGGTCGAGGCTGCGTTGAGCGTCGGCGAACAGCGCCTCGCAGGTGGCCATGGACGGCACCCGCACTTGCCACAGCACCGGCGCGTCGGACAGCGGCAGGTACTCGGCGCGCCACTGACCGTCCGCTTGAGAGAAACGCAGGCGCAGGGCGTCGTGCTGCTCCAGCACCGCCAGCAGCGCTTGCTCCAGCCGTTGTGCATCGAGCACGCCCAGCGGCTCCAGCAGCAGCGCCTGGTTCCAGTGCTGCGGCTGGGGAATACGGCTATCGAAGAACCAGTGCTGGATCGGCGTCAGCGGCGCCTCGCCACTGAGCGGGCCCTGCTCGGCGCTGACACGCTGAGTGTGACTGGCGACCCGCGCCAGGGTCTGCACGGTCTGGTGCTGGAACAGGTCCCGCGGGGTGAAGTGAATCCCCAGCTGGCGGGCACGGCTGACCACCTGGATCGACAGGATCGAGTCGCCCCCCAGTTCGAAGAAGTTGTCGTTGAGGCCCACTTGCCGCACGTTCAGCACTTCGCCCCAGACCTTGGCCAGGGTCTGCTCCAGTTCGTTGCTCGGCGCCACGTACTGCTGGCGGTTGAGCTCCGGGTCCGGCATCGGCAGGGCGCGGCGGTCGAGCTTGCCGTTGGCGGTCAGCGGCATGCTCTCCAGCAGGATCAGGTGGGTCGGCACCATATAGTCCGGCAACTGGGTTTTCAGCTGCTGCTTGAGGGCTTCACGCAGGTTGGCCTGCTGCACCTCGTTGTGCTCGGCCACCTCGGTCACCAGGTAACCGGCCAGCTGTTTGCCGGCCGGGGTGTCCAGGGCCAGCACCACTGCTTCGCGCACCGCGGGATGATCCAGCAGGCGGGTTTCGATTTCCCCCAGCTCGATGCGGAAACCGCGAATCTTCACCTGATGGTCGACCCGGCCGATGTACTCCAGCTGGCCGTCGGCGCACTGGCGCACTAGATCGCCGGTGCGATACAGGCGCCCGCCATCGCCGGCGAACGGGTCGGCCACAAAACGCTCGGCACTCATCCCCGGACGACGGTGATAACCCTGGGCCAGACCGGCACCGCCGACATACAGCTCGCCGGTGGCACCGGGCGGCACCAGCGCCAGATCGGCATCGAGAATGTAAGCCACCCGCGCCCCGACAATGCGGCCGATGGGCACGCTGGCCACGCCTTCGGCCAACTGCTGCGGCGCCAGGCTGGCCAGGGGCATGACCACGGTTTCGGTGGGGCCGTAGGCGTTGAAGAACAGGCTCGGCTGGAACGCCGCGCGAATGCGTTGCAGGTGCTCGCCGGTCAGGGCCTCGCCGCCGGTGATGCACATGCGCACCGGCAGGGTCTGCTGCCGGGTGGCCAGATGCTGGGCCAACTGGCTGCCGTAGCTCGGGGTGAAGCCGAGGATGCTGATGCGGTGCTGACGGATCAGTTGGCAGATTTCCTCGGCGTCCCACTGGCCCTGGGCCCGCAGTACCACCTGGGCGCCGCTGAGCAGCGGCACCAGCAGGCGCTCGGTGGCGGCGTCGAAGTTGATGGAATAGAAGTGCAGCTCGCAATCGTCCGGGCGCATGCCGAAACGGCGGATCACCGCCTGGCAGTGCATGGCGATTTCCCCGTGGGACACCACCACGCCCTTGGGCTGGCCGGTGGAACCGGAGGTGTAGATCAGGTACGCCTGATGCTGGGGCAGGCTGACAAAGGGCAGCTCGCTGGCCGGGTAGTCGGCCAGCCGCGCGCCGTCCTCCTCCAGGCACCAGCGGCCGACACTCGCCGGCAACTCACCCAGGGCGGCGAACATCCGCGCATCGCTGAGCAGCAAACCAATGCCGCTGTCTTCGATCATGTAGTGCAGGCGATCCAGGGGGTATTCCGGGTCCAGCGGCACGTAGGCGCCACCGGCCTTGAGGATCGCCAGCAGGCCGACGACCATGTCCAGGGAGCGCTCCAGGGCCAGGCCGACCCGCACCTGCGGGCCCACGCCGCGCTCGCGAAGCATCCAGGCCAGGCGGTTGGCGCGGCTGTCCAGTTCGCTGTAGCTCAGAGTCTGCCCGGCAAAGGTCAGGGCCGGGGCGTCGCGACGGGCCAGGGCCTGTTCGCTGAACAGGTGGTGGATGCACTGGTCTAGGCGGTGCTCGCCGGGCTCGACGCTCAGGCTGTCCAGCAGCTGTTGCTGTTCCTCGGCGTGCAGCAGCGGCAGTTCGCACAGGCGCCGTTGCGGATCGTCAATCAGGGCCTGCAGCAGGTTGCGCCAATGGGCGGCCATGCGCGCAATCCGCGGCTCGTCGAACAGGTCGGTGCTGTAGGTCAGGCAGCAGCCCAGGCGCTGATCCAGGTCGGTGACTTCCAGGTTGAGGTCGAACTTGGTGGCCCGGGCATCGTTGACCAGATAGTCCACGGTCATGCCCGCCAGTTGCCGGCTTTGCTGGAACTCCCAGCGCTGGACGTTGCACATCACCTGGAACAGCGGGTTGTAGGCGGTGCTGCGCGGCGGTTGCAAGGCTTCCACCAGTTGGTCGAAGGGCAGGTCCTGATGCGACTGGCCCTCGATCACGGTGTGGCGCACCTGCTCCAGCAACTGGCCGACGCTCATCTGCCCGTCGAGCTGGCAACGCAGCACCTGGGTGTTGAGGAAGGCGCCGATCAGCCCTTCGCTTTCCGGGCGGATGCGGTTGGCCACCGGCGCGCCGATGCGCAGGTCGCTCTGGCCGCTGTAGCGATAGAGCAGCACCGACAACGCGGCGGTCATGGTCATGAACAGGGTCAGGCCGTGCTCGGCATTGAAGGCCCGCACCCGGGCCGCCAGCTCGTCGCTCAAATCGAAGCGGTACAGCTCGCCCAGGTGGCTTTGCACCGCGGGACGCGGCCGGTCGCTGGGCAGTTCCAGCAATGGGTGTTCGCGGCCCAGTTGCCCGGTCCAGTAGTCCAGCTGGCGCTGGCGCTCGCCGGACTCCAGCCACTGGCGCTGCCACACGCTGTAGTCCAGGTACTGCACCGGCAAGGGTTCCAGCGGGGACTCGCGGTCGTCGAGGAAGGCTTCGTACAGCGCGCCCAATTCGCGGGCGAAGATGTCCATGGCCCAGCCTTCGGTGACGATGTGGTGCAGGGTCAGGACGAAGTAGTGTTCCTGCTCGCCGGCCTTGACCAGGCAGGCACGCAGCAAGGGGCCGGTTTCCAGGTCGAAGGGCTGGTGCGCTTCGCTGTCCGCCAGTTGTTGCAGGCGCTGTTGCCGGGCATCCGGAGCCAGGGCCGAGAAGTCCTTCCAGGCCATGCGCAGGCCGGTGTCGGCCTGCACCTGCTGATGGGCCACGCCATTGACGCTGGGGAAAGTGGTGCGCAGGGTTTCGTGGCGCAGGATCAGCGCCTGCAACGCGGCCTCGAAGCGCCCCACATCGAGCACCCCGGACAGCCGCGCCATGCCGCCAACGTTATAGGCCGGGCTGTCGGGCTCCATCTGCCAGAGGAACCACATGCGCTGCTGGGAGTAGGACAGCGGCACCGGCTGGCTGCGGTCTACCCGGGCAATCGGCGGCTGCTGGTTGCGCGCGCCGGACTGCTGGATCAGCAGCACCTGTTCGGCAAAGTCTCCCAGCTCGCTGGCTTCGAACAGCGCCCGTAGCGGCAGCTCGACGTCGCAGGCCTGGCGGGTACGGGAAATGATCTGGGTGGCCAACAGCGAATGCCCGCCCAGGGCGAAGAAATCATCCTTGAGGCCGATCCGTGGCTGGCCCAGCACTTCGCGCCAGATCTGCGCGATCTGCCGCTCCAGATCGGTGCTCGGTTCGACGTGTTCGCGCACCTGCCATTGCGGTTCCGGCAGGGCCCGGCGATCCAGCTTGCCGCTGGGGCTCAGGGGCATGGCCTCCAGGCGCAGCAGTTGCGCCGGCACCATGTACTCCGGCAGTTCGGCGGCCAGGGCGCTTGTCAGCCGAGCGCGTTGCTCGGTTTCATCTTCGTCGCTGGCCTGGGCGGTGTAGTAGCCGATCAACTGCGGGCCGGCGACGGTGTCGCGCACCAGCACCGCGGCCTGGGCCACGCCGTCCTGGGCCAGCAGCCGCGCTTCGATTTCCTGCGGCTCGACCCGAAAGCCCCGCAGCTTGACCTGCTGGTCGAGGCGGCCGAGGTATTCCAGCACGCCGTCGGCGCACCAGCGCACCCGATCGCCGGTGCGGTACAGGCGCGCGCCCTCCTCACTCAGTGGGTCGACCACAAAGCGTTCGGCGGTCAGCGCCGAGCGTCCCAGGTAACCCCGGGCCAGGCCCTGGCCACTGATGCACAGCTCGCCGGGCACCCCGGCGGGCAGCAGGTTGAGCTCGGCATCCAGCACCCGGCACAGCACATTGCCCAGCGGCCGGCCAATGGGCGAGCGCTCGCCGTCCTCCACCGAACACTGCCAGTGGGTGACGTTGATCGCGGTTTCGGTCGGGCCGTAGCGGTTGTGCAGTTGCGCGTTCGGCAACAGCTGCAACAGCCGGTTGCGCAGTTCGGCGGGCAAGGCTTCGCCACCGGAGAACACCCGGCGCAGGCTGTGGCATTCGGCGCTCAGCGGCTCATCGACAAACAACTGCAACAGCGGCGGCACGAAGTGCAGCGTGGTGACGCCGTACTCCTGAACCAACTGGGCGATACGATGCGGGTCGCGGTGCTCGCCGGGGGCGGCGAGCAGCAGGCGGCAACCAGTGATCAGCGGCCAGAAGCACTCCCACACCGACACGTCGAAGCTGATGGGAGCCTTCTGCATCAGCACATCGTCGGCCTGCAATTGATAGCTGTCCTGCATCCATTGCAGGCGCTCCATCAAGGCGCGATGGGTGTTGCCCACGCCCTTGGGCTGGCCGGTGGAGCCGGAGGTGTAGATCACATAGGCCAGGTGCTCGCCGTCCAGGTGCAGGCCCGGGGCCTGGCTCGGCCAGCTGTCGAGCTTGAGGCTGTCCAGGGCGATGGTGCTGATACCTGGGGCCTGGGGCATCTGGCCGAGCAGATGGGTCTGGGTCAGCAGCAGTTGCACGCCGCTGTCTTCGAGCATGTAGGCCAGGCGCTCGGCGGGGTAATCCGGGTCCAGGGGCACGTAGGCACCACCGGCCTTGATGATCGCCAACAGGCCGATCAGCAGTTGCGGCGAACGCTCGGCGGCGATGGCCACGCACACGTCCGGGCCGACGCCCTTGTCCCGCAGGTAATGGGCCAGGCGGTTGGCCTGGGCGTGGAGTTCGGCAAAGCTCAGTTGCCCGCCGTCCCAGAGCAGCGCGGTGCGCTCCGGGGTCTGCTGCAGTTGTTCATGCAGGCGTTCCGGCAACCAGCGTTCGGCGCTCGCGCAAGGCGCCACGCTCCATTGTTGCAGTTGCGCCACTTCGGCCTTGCCGAGCAACGGCAAGTCGCCCAGGGCGCTGCCCGGCTGCTGGCAGGCATGCTCCAGCAGGCTGATGAAGTGCTCGGCCAGACGCTCGATGGTCGCCGCGTCGAACAGCTCGTCGGCGTAGTCGAAGGCCAGGCTCAGGCGGCCGTTGCGGTCTTCCTCGCTGTGCAGTTGCAGGTCGAACTTGGCCTCGCGGCTGTGCCACGGCAGCTCTTCGGCCAGCAGCCCGGGCAGGCGGCGCAAGGCGCTGAGGTCGCGTTGCTGGTGATTGAACATGACCTGGAACAGGCCCTGCTCGCGGGCATCGGGGAAGGCTTCGAGCAACTGTTCGAAAGGCAGGTCCTGGTGAGCCTGGGCCTCAAGGACGCTGCGGCGGGTCTGTTGCAGCAGTTCGGCGAAGGTCTGGCGCCCATCCAGCCGGCCGCGCAGTACCTGGGTGTTGATGAAGAAGCCCAGCAGGCCCTGGGTTTCCAGGCGCGGGCGGTTGGCGTTGGGCACACCGATGCGGATCTCGCTCTGCCCGCTGTAGCGATGCAGCAGGGTCTGGAAGGTGGCCAGCAACAGCATGAACGGCGTGACCTGCCAGGCCTGGGCGGTCTGGCGCACGGCCTCGCTGAGGGTCACGCCGAGGCGCTGGCTGTGGCGCGCGGCGCTGTGGCGGACCTGGGCCGAACGCGGGTGATCAGTGGCCAGGCTGAGCACCGGGGCCTCGTCGGCCAGTTGCTGCTTCCAGTAGTCCAGCTGGCGCTGGCCTTCGCCCTGGGCCAGCCACTGGCGCTGCCAGCTGCCGTAGTCGGCGTATTGCAGGGCCAGGGGCGCCAGCTCCAGGCGCTGGCCCTGGACCGCAGCAGCGTAGAGCCGGGAGAACTCGTCGATCAGCACATTCAGCGACCAACCGTCGGCAATGATGTGGTGCAGGGTCAGCAGCAACTGGTGCTCTTCATCGTCCAGGCGGATCAGGGTCGCCCAGTACAGCGGGCCCTTTTCCAGGTCGAACTGGGTGCGCGCTTCGTCTTCGCGGATCTGCCGCGCCCGGGCTTCGCGCTCGGCCACAGGCAGGTCGCTGATATCGATCACCTGCAGGTTGAATTCGCCGGCGGCATCCACCTGTTGCAGGGCCTGGCCATCGCGCTCGAAGAACCGCGTGCGCAGCGCTTCGTGGCGTTGCAGCAGGTGCTGGAAGCTGGCGCGCAGGGCGTCTTCGTCTAGCTCACCGCGCAGGCGCAGGCCGCCGGGAATGTTGTAGGCGCTGCTGTGCGGGTCCAGTTGCCAGGTGATCCACAGGCGGTTCTGCGCCAGGGATTGGGGCAGCGGCTGCTGGCGCGACAGGGCCTGAATGCTGCCCTGGGCCACGCCACCGTCCTGTTGCAGGCACGCCACGGCAGCGCTGAAGGCGCCCAGGGTCGGCGCTTCGAACAACAGCCGCAGGCTCAGCTCCAGGCCCAGTTCCTCGCGCAGGCGGGCCGTGACCTGGGTGGCGGCGATGGAGTTGCCTCCCAGGAGGAAGAAGTGATCGTCGGCGGCCACCGAAGCGCATTGCAGTTGTTCCTGCCAGATGCGCCCGATCAGGGTTTGCAGCGCGTCACCCGTGCTGGCTGCGGCGTCCGCTGTTGCGCTACCGGCCTGCGGGAACAGCGCGTAATGATCCAGGCTGCCATCGGCCAACCGTGTGCGGCAGGCGGAACGCTGCAACTTGCCGCTGGAGGTTTTCGGCAGGGCCCCGGGGTTGAGCAGCACCACCACGCTCGGCGCTTCCTGGCAGGCTTCGGCCACGGCCTGGCGGATGGCCTTGATCAGCGCTTCGGGGGGCAGGATCTTCTGCACGCTGCGGCTGATTTCCGCGGCGATGCCGATGCCTTCCTGGCCCTGGTCGCTGACCGCGAACGCTGCCACCCGGCCCTTGCGCACCACTTCCACTTCGCGCTCGATGGTTTTTTCGATGTCCTGGGGATACAGGTTGTGCCCGCGCACGATCAGCAGGTCCTTCAGGCGCCCGGTGATGAACAGTTCGCCGTCACGCAGGAAACCCAGGTCGCCGGTGCGCAGCCAGGTGCGGCCGGCGTGCTGGACAAAGGTCTTGGCCGTGGCCTCGGGATTGCGCCAGTAGCCGTGGGCAATGCTCGGCCCGGCGGCCCAGACTTCGCCGATGCGGTTGTCAGGCAATTCGCCGAGCTGCTGTGGGTCCATCACCAGCACCGCGTGCTCAGGCTGGCTGAAACCGCAGCTCATCATGGCGCTGCCCGGCCCCGGCTCGGCGCGGTTCTGCGCCAGGGCCTGGTCGTCCAGGCGCAGGGCCGGGATGCCCTGGCCGCGCACGCCACCGGCGACGAACAGGGTGGCTTCAGCCAGACCGTAGGACGCGAGGAAATGCTGCTCGCTGAAACCGCAGGCGCTGAACTTCTCGGCAAAGCCTTCCAGGGTGTCGAGGCGGATCGGCTCGGAACCGGAATAGGCCACGCGCCAGCGGCTGAGGTCGAGGTGCTCCAAGGCCGATTCGCTGACCCGCTCGCTGCACAGGCGGTAGGCGAAATCCGGACCGCCGCTGATGGTGCCACCGTATTCGCTGATCGCTTCCAGCCAGCGCACCGGCCGGGCCAGGAAATAGGCCGGCGACATCAGCACGCAGGGCACGCCACTGAAGATCGGTTGCAGCAGGCCGCCGATCAGGCCCATGTCGTGGTACAGCGGCAGCCAGCTGACGATCACGTCGTCCGGGTTGAGGTCGATGCCGAAACCACGGCGGATCAGCAATTCGTTGGCCACCAGGTTGCCGTGGCTGACCTGCACGCCCTTGGGCAGCGCGGTGGAGCCGGAGGTGTATTGCAGGAAGGCGATGTCGTGGTCCTTAAGCTCAACCGCGTGCCAGTCTTCGGCCAGCCCGGCGTCCAGGGTGTCCACGCAGAGCAGTTGCGGCGCGCCCGCGGCCTTGAGTTCGTCCATCTGCAACAGCGCATCGCGCAGCCCGGCGCTGGTCAGCAGCAGCCGTGGCTCGGCGTCGGCCAGGATCGACAGCAGCCGCTCCTGGTGATGGCGCCGAGTGGACTCCGGCGGGTAGGCCGGCACCGCGATCACCCCGGCGTACAGGCAACCGAAGAACGCCGCGACGTAGTCCGGGCCACTGGGGAACAGCAGCACCGCGCGATCGCCGACTTCGGCATTGGCTTGCAGGGCCGCGGCAATGGTCCGCGCACGAAGATCCAGGTCCCGGTAACTGAGGACCACGCTCTGCTCCTGCTCTTGGGCGAGAAACCGCAACGCCACTTGATCAGGGGCCAGGACTGCCCGGCGTTGAAGGGCTTGGGCCAGGGTGCTGGGGAGTTCGAACGCGTCCGTCATGGGGTTTCCTGCCAGGAGTGTGCTTGCGATGGAGGGCGGGCCCTGCCATGCCCCTGGCAACCCACTTAAAAATCAACGGGTTGGCAACAGGTCACAGGCATCCGCAAGGCGCCGCGCCCGGGCTTGCTGCCCGGAATCTTTCTCCCATGGGAACGGATGACCTCGGCAAATAATTAGTCCCATGGGCCCTGGCAAGACCCGCTCCGCCCCCTGAATGAGCCGCTGTTCTCAATCTGCACCGCTAGAGAGCATTAGTTCTTTTTCTCAATTGACAATCATTATCATTCAGCCTAATTTGTCGCTCGATGTGTAGGACGGGTCAGATTTTTCTGGCGTCCCACTTACCTCTTTGCAACAAGGTGATTTCCATGACGGAACCAGTATCCACAAGCAGGTGCGATTCACCGTTACTCCAGGCTTTTGTCGACAACCGTCTGATCCTGGTGAAGATCGCGGCCCGGATTACCGGCTGCCGGTCCCGGGCTGAAGACGTGGTCCAGGACGCCTTTTTCCGCCTGCAGTCGGCCCCGCAAATCACCTCCTCGTTCAAGGCCCAGCTCAGCTACCTGTTCCAGATCGTGCGCAATCTGGCCATCGACCATTACCGCAAGCAGGCACTGGAGCTGAAGTATTCAGGCACTGAAGAAGAAGGCTTGAATGTGGTGATTCATGGCGCTTCGCCCGAAACCTCGCACATGAACTTTTCCACCCTGGAACACATTGCCGATGCCCTGACCGAGCTGCCCAGTCGCACCCGCTATGCCTTCGAGATGTATCGCCTGCACGGCGTGCCGCAAAAGGACATCGCCAAGGAACTGGGGGTCTCGCCGACCCTGGTCAATTTCATGATTCGCGATGCCCTGGTGCATTGCCGCAAAGTCTCGGGCAATCGCCCCGATACCTTCGCCAGGCGCTGAGCGCCGCTCATCCTTCCAGCAGGCCACTGCGCCCCAGCACCAGCAACGCGGCACGTTTGTGCACCAGATCGAAGTCCTGCCGGCAGTACCGACAACGGTTTTGCCCGGCACAGGCATCGACGTGGGCGAATGCCGGTGGCGGCGTGCCCGGCGGGTCCAGGTACAGCGCGTGCACCTGGGCCGACAGCCAGAACGCCAGTTGATCCTGCCGTTCGGCCTGGGGGCCCAGTGCCATGGACTCCTGGCCCCGGCCCGGCCATGCCGGGAACAACCGGCACCGGGCACCGACCTCATCGATGCCCGACAGCGCAGCCGCCGACAGGGCCTGGACACTCAGCGGACTTACAAGGGACATGGCAGGCCTCAGCGTCAAAGGGCATTCAAGCAAGTGACGTGGACCGGCGGGAGAAATTTAGGCGCGCCCTTGAGGGAGCCCGGGCAGCCCCCGGGGTTCAGGCGTGGGGCACGGGCATCACGACGATGCGGTAGGGATCGAAGATTTTGCGCAACTGGCCGTTGGCCCGCAGTGTTTGCAGCAGCCCGGCAAAGTCTTCGGCGCTGATCGGCGCCTGGGGCCGGATCAGGCTGTAGTGGTGGTAGACCTGATCGATGCGCTGGGACACCAGCAACTGGTCGTTGTCCTGGGCATTGCGGACCAGAAAGTCGCTGAGGTAGGAGCGGGTCACCAGGGCAATGTCCGCCCTGCCCCGCAGGACCATCAGCAGGTTGCTGTCGTGGGAATAGGTGAGCGTGGCGTTGTAGGTGTCGGCCAGGTACTTGGGGTCGGCGTTGAACTGGGCAAAGGCGTAGTGATAGCCGCTGAACAGTGCCAGGCGCTTGCCCTTGAGGTCGGCGAAATATTCCTGGCCGCGGCCGGGCTGGCGCTGGGCGACGAAGATCTCCGCATCCTCCAGGCCCATGTCGACACTGGTGTGGTCAATGTCCTTCCAGCCCCAGGCCGGGTTCTCGAAGATCGCCAGGTCGACCCGGCCTTGTTCGAAATCGCGAAAACGCCGGGGAATCGAGGTCGGCACCAGGACGAACTGGTACTTGTTCTGGGACTGGTTCAGGGCCTCCACCAACTGCGGCAGCAAGCCGGTGTCGGCACCGGTTTCAGGACGGACGGTGTAGGGCGGAAAATGCGCCGCCGCGACCCGTACCAGTTGCGCCGAGAAGACCGGACAGACCCAAAGGGTTACCAGCGCCAGCAAAAGCATTCGCAAGGCTGATCGCAACGACAAGGAGATCAAGGCAACCCACCTCGGACAATGGAAAAAGAATGCTCTAAAGCTAGGCGCTTTAAGGCTCGTCGACAATGTTGCACTGCAGATTCAATCGGCGTGCGAATGATCCTTGAGCACCAGCAGCAGAGCCTCCTCGGCCAACTGCTCCAACGTCATGCTGCCCTGGGCCCGAAACCAGGTGGTGGTCCAGGACAAGGCGCCGGTGAGAAAGCGCCGGGTGATGAACACATCGCCCTTGATAAACCCGGCGGCCTTGGCCTCCCCCAGCACCTGGAGCCAGATCTGTTCATAGATGTCGCGCAGGGCCAGCACCGCGGCTTGGCCTTCTGCGGACAGTGAACGCCATTCATAGACCAGCACCGCCATGGCTTCGCCGCTGCCGCCCATGATCGATTGCAGTTCGCAGCGGATCAGCGCCAGCACCCGCTCGCGCACGCTGCCGGCCTCGGCCAGCTCGGCGCGCATCAGGGCGGTGTTGTAGTGGATGGTTTCCTGCATCACCGCCCGCAGGATGTCGTCCTTGCTCTTGAAGTGGTGAAAGATGCTGCCGGACTGGATGCCCACCGCGCTGGCCAGATCGCGCACCGTGGTGCGTTCGTAGCCCTTGTTGCGAAACAGATGGGCGGCGGTCTGCAACAGTTTGCCCCGGGCACTGTCGGGATCGGTCACTTGCCCGCTGGCAATCAGCTCGCGTACCACCTGCAAGGCTTTTTGCTCGTCCACCGGTGTTCTCCTAGCGTCACTTCATCAAGAGCCCAGCCTGAAAGCGGCTGTAGCGCGCGCAATTTAAGCTCCCCGGGATCACCAAGCAAGCGCTTGGGCAGAAGATTCCATCGGCCCATTTACAAACCAAGCGCTTGCTTGGTAGCCTCCTCGCAGTTCTTTTTTCGAGAGCCCTGCCATGACCAAGACCGTAAGAATCGGCTGCGCCAGCGCCTTCTGGGGCGACACCAGCAGCGCCGCCGCGCAACTGGTGCAAGGCGGACGCCTGGATTACCTGGTGTTCGATTACCTGGCGGAGATCACCCTGTCGATCATGGCCGGGGCACGCCTGAAGGACCCGAACGCCGGTTACGCCACGGATTTTGTCGAGGTGCTCACTCCCTTGCTGGGCTCGATCCATGCGCAGAAGATCCGCGTCATCAGCAATGCCGGCGGGGTCAATCCCCAAGCCTGCGCCAATGCCCTGCGCGCCGCCTGCGAGCAGGCCGGGGTGCCGCTGAAGATCGCCGTGCTGCTGGGGGACGACCTGCAACCGCAGTTCAAGCAACTGGCCGGCGCCGGCATCCAGGAAATGTTCAGCGGCGCGCCCCTGCCGCCGATGTGCGTCTCCATCAATGCCTACCTTGGCGCCCCGGGCATCGTCGAAGCCCTGGGCCTGGGGGCCGATATCGTGATCACCGGACGCGGCGTCGACAGCGCGGTGGTCAGCGCCGCCCTGGTCCACGAGTTCAAGTGGTCCTGGCAGGACTACCACCGCCTGGCCCAGGCCGCCCTGGCCGGGCACATCATCGAATGCGGCGCCCAGTGCACCGGCGGCAACTTCACCGATTGGCACGAGGTGCCGGACTACGAGCACATCGGCTTTCCCATCGTCGAAGTCGACGCCGACGGCCAGTTCGTGGTCAGCAAGGCGCCAGGCAGCGGCGGACTGATCAGCCCGCTGACGGTTGGCGAACAACTGTTGTACGAAATCGGCAATCCACAGGCTTACCTGCTTCCGGATGTGGTGTGCGATTTTTCCGAGGTGCAATTGCACCAGCAGGCGCCGAACGAGGTCAGGGTCCAGGGCGCCAAGGGCCTGCCCCCCAGCCATCAGTACAAGGTCAGCGCCACCTACCCCGACGGCTTCCGCTGCACCGCCAGTTGCCTGATGGCCGGGATCGATGCGGTGGCCAAGGCGCGCCGGGTCAGCCGGGCGATCATCGACAAGACCCGCGAAATGTTCGCCCAGCGTGGCTGGCCGGACTACAGCGAAGTCAATATCGAGCTGCTGGGCAGCGAAGCCACCTACGGTCCCCACGGCCGCCGCCAGGACAGCCGCGAAGTGGTGATCAAGCTGGCGGTGCGCCATCCGCACAAGGCGGCGCTGGTGCTGTTCTCCCGGGAAATCGCCCAGGCCGCCACCGGCATGGCTCCGGGGCTGACCGGAATTGTCGGCGGGCGGCCCACGGTCTATCCGGTCATCCGCCTGTTCTCGTTCCTGCTGGACAAGGACGCCTGCCAACTGCAAGTCGACTTTGCCGGCCAGCGTCATCCCTGCGCCCTGCCCGAAGTCGACCGCCTGGACGCCAGCGCCCTGCCCGCCGCGCATTCACTGCCCAAGTCCCAAGGCCGCCCCGATGCCAGCGTGCCCCTGGTCAAGCTGGCGGTGGCGCGCTCCGGCGACAAGGGCAATCACAGCAATATCGGCGTGCTGGCGCGTCATCCCGACTACCTGCCGTGGATCGCCGAAGCCCTGACTCCGGAGGTCCTGGCGGACTGGATGGGCCACCTGCTGGACCCGGTTCACGGCCGCGTGCAGCGCTGGTACCTGCCGGGCACTCATAGCCTCAACTTCCTGCTGGAAAACGCCCTGGGCGGCGGCGGTGTCGCCAGCCTGCGCATCGACCCGCAAGGCAAGGCCTTCGCCCAGCAATTGCTGGAGATCCAGATCCCGGTGCCGCAGCGCATCGCCGACGCCGTCAATTAAAGGAGTGGCCGTGGTGTACGACTCGATTTTCAAAGACCGATTGTTTGCCGGCCAGACCGTCATCGTCACCGGCGGCGGCAGTGGTATCGGCCGCTGCACCGCCCACGAACTGGCGGCCCTCGGCGCCCGGGTGCTGCTGGTGGGGCGCAAGGCGGAAAAACTGCAGAAGGTCGCAGGCGAGATTGCCGAAGACGGCGGCCTGGCCCACTGGCAGGCCTGCGACATTCGCGACGAGGACGCGGTCAAGGCCCTGGTGGCGCAGTTGATCGAGGGCTTCGGGCCGATCCACGGCCTGGTGAACAATGCCGGCGGCCAGTACCCGGCGCCGCTGGCCTCGATCAACCAGAAAGGCTTCGAAACCGTGCTGCGCACCAACCTGGTGGGCGGTTTCCTCATGGCCCGGGAAGTGTTCAACCAGTCCATGAGTCGCCACGGCGGGAGCATCGTCAACATGCTCGCCGACATGTGGGGCGGCATGCCCGGCATGGGCCACTCCGGCGCGGCGCGCTCGGGGATGGACAACTTCACCAAGACCGCCGCCTACGAATGGGGCCATGCCGGAGTCCGGGTCAACGCCGTGGCGCCGGGCTGGATCGCCTCCAGCGGCATGGACACGTATGAAGGCGCGTTCAAGGCAATCATTCCCACCCTGCGCGAGCACGTGCCGCTCAAGCGCATTGGCACGGAATCGGAAGTCAGCGCAGCCATTGTCTTTCTGCTCAGCCCCGGCGCGGCCTTTATCAGCGGCAGCACCCTGCGCATCGATGGCGCAGCCAGCCTCGGCAGCCGGGCCTGGCCGTTGAGCAAGGCGCGCAACAGTGAGTCGTACAACGGTTTTCACCGGGCCTACCTGCCCGATGTGCTCAAGGGCGAGGAATAAGTCATGCCGGTGATCCAGTCCCAGCTCGATCCCCACAGCCCGTCGTTCGCCGAGAACCGCGACGCGATGCTGGCGGGCCTGCAACAGGTGCAGCAGTTGCAGCAAGACCTGTTGAACAAGGCGGCCGAGGCCAAGGCCAAGTTCGACCAGCGCGGCCAGTTGCTGCCCCGGGAGCGCCTCAACCTGCTGCTGGACCCCGGCGCGCCCTTTCTCGAACTGGCCAGCCTGGCCGGCTACAAGCTGCACGACGACAAGGACGGCAGCCAGGCCGGCGGCGGGCTGATCGCCGGCATCGGTTATGTGTGCGGGGTGCGCATGCTGGTGGTGGCCAACAACAGCGCGATCAAGGGCGGGACCATCTCCCCCAGCGGCCTGAAGAAGTCCCTGCGCCTGCAACAGATCGCCATGGAGAACAAGCTGCCGGTGGTGACCCTGGCGGAAAGCGGTGGCGCCAACCTCAACTACGCCGCGGAAATCTTCGTCGAGGGCGCGCGCAGTTTCGCCAATCAGGCACGGATGTCGGCCATGGGCCTGCCACAGATCACCGTGGTCCACGGCTCGGCCACCGCCGGTGGCGCCTATCAGCCCGGGCTCTCGGATTACGTGGTGGTGGTGCGCGGCAAGGCCAAGCTGTTTCTCGCCGGGCCGCCGCTGCTCAAGGCCGCCACCGGTGAAGTGGCCACCGACGAACAACTGGGGGGCGCCGAGATGCACGCCCAGGTCGCCGGCACCGCCGAGTACCTGGCGCAGAACGATGCCGACGGCATCCGCATCGTCCGCGAGATCGTCAGCCTGCTGCCGTGGAATGCCCAAATGCCGGTGCAGCCGGCGCGGACCTGGAACGAACCGCTGTACCCCATCGACGAATTGCTGGGGCTGATTCCCTTTGACCCGAAAAAGCCCTACGACGCCCGGGAAATCGTCGCGCGCCTGGCCGACGGTTCGCAGTTCCTGGAGTTCAAGGGCGAGTTCGACGCCCAGACCCTGTGCGGCCATTTGCAGATCCAGGGCCGGGCCTGCGGCTTTATCGGCAACAACGGCCCGATCACGCCCCAGGGTGCGAGCAAGGCCGCGCAGTTCATCCAGCTGTGCGACCAGAGCCGCACGCCGTTGCTGTTCTTCCACAACACCACCGGGTTCATGGTGGGCACCGAATCCGAGCAGCAAGGGGTGATCAAGCACGGGGCGAAGATGATCCAGGCGGTGGCCAATGCCCGGGTGCCGAAGCTGACCATTGTCGTCGGCGGCTCCTACGGCGCCGGTAACTACGCAATGTGCGGTCGCGGCCTGGACCCGCGCTTCATCTTCGCCTGGCCCAACAGCCGCACCGCGGTGATGGGCGGCGCCCAGGCCGGCAAGGTGCTGCGCATCGTCACCGAGGCCAAGCATGCGAAGAACGGCCAGGAAGCCGACCCGAAGATGCTCGACATGCTGGAGCAGGTCACCGCGCAGAAACTCGACAGCCAGTCCACGGCCCTGTACGGCAGCGCCAACCTGTGGGACGACGGGCTGATCGACCCCCGGGATACCCGCACCCTGCTGGGCTACCTGCTGGATATCTGCCATGAGGCGGACGCCCGCACCTTGCAGCCCAACAGTTTCGGCGTGGCGCGGTTTTGAAAGAGCCTTTCGCGGTCTGACCCCACTTGAAGGAGAACCCCATGATCTTCACCCAGGAACACGAAGAACTGCGGCGCACGGTGCGCCATTTTGTCGACCGCGAGATCAACCCCCATGTCGAGGAATGGGAGAAGGCCGGGCGCTTTCCCATCCACGAGATTTTCCGCAAGGCCGGCGAGCTGGGGCTGCTGGGCATCTCCAAACCGGAAAAATTCGGCGGCATGGGCCTGGACTACAGCTACTCGATCGTCGCTGCCGAGGAGTTCGGCACCATCCATTGCGGCGGCATTCCCATGTCCATCGGCGTGCAGACCGACATGTGCACCCCGGCCCTGGCACGCTTCGGCTCCGATGAGCTGCGCGAGCAATTCCTGCGCCCGGCCATCAGCGGCGAGCAGGTGGGCTGCATCGGCGTCTCCGAAGTCGGCGCCGGCTCCGATGTCGCCGGGCTCAAGACCCATGCGCGCAAGGACGGCGACGACTACGTGATCAATGGCAGCAAGATGTGGATCACCAACTCCCCCAGCGCCGACTTCATCTGCCTGTTGGCCAATACCTCGGACGACAAGCCGCACATCAACAAGTCGCTGATCATGGTGCCGATGAACACCCCGGGCATCAGCCTCAGTTCGCACCTGGACAAGCTCGGCATGCGCAGCTCGGAAACCGCCCAGGTGTTCTTCGACAATGTGCGGGTGCCCCAGCGCAACCGCATCGGCCATGAAGGCGCGGGCTTCATGATGCAGATGCTGCAGTTCCAGGAGGAACGGCTGTTCGGCGCGGCGAACATGCTCAAGGGCCTGGAGTATTGCGTCGACAGCACCATCGAATACTGCAAGGAGCGCAAGACCTTCGGCAGCCCGTTGATCGACAACCAGGTGATCCACTTCCGCCTGGCCGAGCTGTCCACCGAGATCGAGTGCCTGCGGGCCCTGGTCTACCAGGCCACGGAGCAGTACGTGCGCGGCCAGGACGTGACCCGCCTGGCCTCCATGGCCAAGCTCAAGGCCGGCCGCCTGGGCCGCGAGGTCAGCGACAGCTGCCTGCAGTACTGGGGCGGCATGGGCTTTATGTGGGACAACCCGGTGGCCCGGGCCTATCGCGATGTGCGCCTGGTGTCCATTGGCGGCGGCGCCGACGAGATCATGCTGGGGATCATCTGCAAACTCATGGGCATCCTGCCGGGGAAAAAGAAATGAGCCCGCTGCCGACCTGCCAGACCCTGCTGCTGGAGCTGCACGACGGCGTGCTCTCCATCCGCCTCAACCGCCCCGAGAGCCGCAATGCCATGAGCCTGCAGATGGTTGCGGAACTGCGCACGGTGATGGCGGCGGTCCGTGACCGCAGGAACATCCGCGCCCTGGTCCTGCGTGGCGCTGGCGGCCACTTCTGCGCCGGCGGCGACCTCAAGGACATGGCCGGCGCCCGCGCCCACGGCAGCAGCGCCTACCGCGACTTGAACCGGGCCTTCGGCGCCCTGCTGGAAGAAGCGCAACAGGTGCCCCAGGTGCTGATCTGCCTGCTGCAAGGGGCGGTACTGGGTGGCGGCTTCGGCCTGGCCTGTGTCAGCGACATTGCCATTGCCGAGCAATCGGCGCAGTTCGGCATGCCGGAAACCAGCCTCGGTCTGCTGCCGGCGCAAATCGCCCCGTTCGTGGTGCAGCGCATCGGCCTGACCCAGGCCCGGCGCCTGACCCTGACCGCCGCCCGCTTCGACGGTGCCGAGGCCCTGCGCCTGGGGCTGGTGCACTTTGTCGAACCCGATGCCCAGGCCCTGCAGGAGCGCCTGGAGCAGCAACTGGCCCAGGTACTGCGCTGCGCTCCCGGGGCCAATGCGGCGACCAAGGCCCTGCTGCTGGCCAGTGTCGAACAGCCTCGGGGCCCGTTGCTGGATCAGGCCGCCAGCGACTTCGCCAATGCGGTCATGGGCGAAGAAGGCGTCGAGGGCACCCTGGCCTTCGTGCAGAAGCGCCAACCGGCCTGGGCCAGCTGACACCGTGTAGAAGCCGGCTCGCCGGCCAACGCCCTCCACCGACTCCCGGGAGCCTGTATGCCCATCTTCAACAAGATCCTGATCGCCAACCGCGGCGAAATCGCCTGCCGCATCCAGCGCACCGCCCAGGCCCTGGGCTATCGCACCGTGGCCGTGTACAGCGACGCCGACGCCGAGGCCCTGCATGTGCACATGGCCGACGAAGCCCTGCACATCGGCCCGTCCCCGGTGCAGCAGTCCTACCTCAACAGCGAGGCGATCCTCGACGCTGCCCGTCGCAGCGGCGCCGATGCCATCCACCCGGGCTATGGCTTCCTCTCGGAGAACCACGAATTCGCCGCCGCCTGCGCCGCCGCCGGCATCACCTTCATCGGCCCCAGCGCCGCCGCCATTGAATTGATGGGCAGCAAGCGCCGCTCGAAAATCGCCATGCTCGAAGCCGGTGTGCCCTGCATCCAGGGCTATCAGGGCGAAGACCAGGATGATCCGACCCTGCAGCGTGAAGCCCAGCGCATCGGTTATCCGCTGATGATCAAGGCCAGCGCCGGCGGTGGCGGGCGCGGCATGCGCCTGGTGCAGCGGCAAGAAGACCTGCTGGAACAGATCCGCACCGCGCGCTCGGAAGCCCTGCACGCCTTCGGCAGCGACGAGCTGATTCTGGAACAGGCGCTGATCGAACCCCGGCACGTGGAAATGCAAGTGTTCGGCGACCACCACGGTCAGTTGATCTACCTGGGAGAGCGGGACTGCTCGATCCAGCGCCGCCATCAGAAGGTCATCGAGGAAGCGCCCTGCCCGGTGATGACCGAGGAACTGCGCCGGGCCATGGGCGAGGCGGCGCTCCAGGCCGGGCGCGCGGTGAACTATGTCGGGGCCGGCACCGTGGAGTTTCTGCTGGATGCCCGCGGCCAGTTCTACTTTCTGGAAATGAACACCCGCTTGCAGGTCGAGCATCCGGTGACCGAACTGGTGACCGGCCTGGATCTGGTGGCCCTGCAACTGCAAGTGGCCGCCGGCGAGCCGCTGCCATTGAGCCAGGAGCAGGTGCAGCTCAATGGGCACGCCATCGAGGTAAGGCTGTACGCCGAAGACCCGGCGCAGAACTTTCTGCCGCAGACCGGCCAGATCCTGCGCTGGGAGCCGGCGCCAGGGCTGCGTACCGACCATGGTTTGCAGGAAGGCCAGTGGATCAGCCCGTTCTACGACCCGATGCTGGGCAAGCTGATCGCCCACGGCGCCACCCGCGAGGAAGCCCGGCGCAAGCTCTTGCGCGGGGTCGAAGATTGCGTACTGCTGGGGCTTGAGAGCAATCGCCGGCTGCTGGGCGCTCTGCTGCGGCACCCGGTATTTGCCAGCGGCCGGTTCAGCACCGCCTTTATCGCTGAACATTTTGCCGAGGATCCGAGCCTGCAACCTCGGGTGCCCGGCGACGAGGAACTGGCGATCGCCGCGGCACTGTTCTATCAGCACAGCGCCAGCCAGCACGGCGCGGCCCTTCGCGCCTGGCGCAATCAGGCCAGCGTGCCGCTGCACTATCGCCTGGGCCTGGGTGAGCGGCAGTGGTCGCTGCAACTGGGCGCTTCGGCAACCGGCCGGTTGCAGGTGCGGCAGGCGGATCGGCTGCACGAGGTGAAAATCTGCGCCGCCGATGGCCGCCGGGCCAGCCTGGAGATCAATGGCATCCGGCGCCACTACGCCTACTGTCTGCAGGACGGCGAGCTGTGGCTGGGCAGCGCCAGTGGCGGCCTGCACCTGCAGGACCTGAGCCACGCGCCGGTACAGGGCCAGTCGAACGCCCACAGCGGCACCCTCAAGGCGCCTATGGACGGGGCCATCGTCGATGTGCAGGTCAGCGAAGGCATGCGCGTCAGCCAGGGCCAACTGCTGCTGGTGCTGGAGGCGATGAAAATGGAACACCCGCTCAAGGCCGGGATCGATGGGGTGATCACCCGGCTGCAGGTCAACCTTGGGGATCAGGTCAAGAACCGGCAAATCCTGCTGGAGGTGCAATCGCTTGGCTGCGACCCGGAAATGGAGCACTAGGCGGATGCTGCAGCTTTGGCTACGCTCAAGCCTCATCAGGATGTTGAAGGCTGGAATTCGCGATGCCCCACTGGCTGGTAATAGATCTGGAAGCCACGACGGATGAAGGGGGCTGGCCGGTGAGCGAGATGGAAATCATCGAAATCGGCGCCACCCTGGTCAACCGCCAAGGCCGGGAACAAGACCACTTCCAGCGTTTCGTCCGCCCCTTGCGACGCCCTAGGCTGACGCCGTTCTGTCGCGAGCTGACCCATATCACCCAGGCCAACATCGACAGCGCCGCGCCCCTGAGCGAGGTCTGGAACCTGTTCGAGCGCTGGCTGGGCCAGCATCGGCCGCGCCTGGAGGGCTGGGCCAGCTGGGGCGATTACGACCGCAAGCAGTTGCAGCTGGAATGGCACAACCAGCAGTTGCACAGCCTGTTGAATGAAGTGCCGCACATGAACCTCAAGCAGCGCTTTGCCAAGGCCCGGCGCCTGGAACGCCCTCTGGGCCTGAATGCCGCCCTGCAACTGGCCGGCATGCAGTTCAACGGCCAACAGCATCGGGCCCTGGAAGATGCGCGAAATACCGCGCGCCTGTTGCCCCTGATTCTTCCTTGATGGCGGCAGGTGACGGCCCTTGAGGCCTTGTGCATACTGGCCAGCCTTTTTGACCCTTTCTTGAGGAATCGCCCATGTTTAAAGTCAACGAGTACTTCGACGGCACCGTCAAGTCGATTGCCTTCGGCACGGCCGAAGGCCCAGCCACCATTGGCGTCATGGCCCCGGGCGAATACGAATTCGGCACCGCACAGCGGGAAATCATGCACGTGGTGTCCGGCGCCCTGACCGTGCGCCTGCCCGACAGTGCCGATTGGGAAACCTTCCCTGCCGGCAGCCAGTTCAACGTTCCGGCCAACAGCAAGTTCCAGCTGAAAGTCGCGGTGGACACCGCTTATCTGTGCGAATACCGCGGCTGATCGACCCACTGCGGCTTTATCAGCGATAAAAAAATGCCCGTCTCCTCAAGAGACGGGCATTTTTCTTGGCGCCGGTCAAAGGTTATTCGAGCACCGTTACCGGCATCCCCACCTGCAGATGACCCGAGCCATCGTTGACCAGGTTCTGCCCGAACATCGCCCCATCGGCCTGGGCCCGGTACTTCTGCAAGGTCGCCAGGGGTTCGCGGTCGGCGCTGCGTTCGCCGGTCTGGGGGTCGATGGTGGTCAGGATGCAGCGCGAGCACGGCTTGACCACGCGAAACTCGAGGTCGCCAATGCGGATGCGCCGCCACTGGTCCTCGGCAAAGGCAGCGCTGCCCTCGATCACCAGATTGGGGCGAAAACGCAGCATTTCCAGCGGCCGCCCGACCCGGCTGGACAGATCGTCGAGGGACGCCTGGCCAATCAGCAGCAAGGGGAAGCCATCGGCAAATGCCACTTGATCATCGTCCTTGCCGTAGCCGGCGGCGGTGCTCCGCGCCCGCTCCGGTGGCACCTGCACCAGGCGGGTAGGCTTGCCGACGAACTCGCTGACCCAGGCCGCCGCCTCATCCCCCGCATCGGGCACCCGCAGGCTGTCCTGCCAGATGGTCACGCCACGCAGTGCCGCCGCGGCGTCCGGCAGCGGCACTTCGAGGCTGGCCAAGCCGGCGGCGCTGAGGGTCAGGCCGCCCTGGTCGTTGTACAAGGCCGAGAGTTGGCTCATGCGCGCCACCGCACGCTGGGTGAGGAAACGCCCACTGGCTTCGTCCACCAGCATCCAGCGGCGATCCCCTTCCAGCCCGAGCTTGTCCAGGCCGATCTGTTGCAGGGTTTCGCCCCGGGCGGATTTCAACGGGTATCGGTAAAGCGCGCTCAGACGCATGTCCAGCTCCCTGTGTGAGCAAAAAGGCTCACCCTATACCAGCGCTCGGAGCAAACAAAGGCACAGGGTGAGCGCTGTCGGCGCGAGCCCGGATTCAGGCGCTGACTTCATCCAGCATCAGGCGCTGACGGACCACGTCCACCAGCTTGTCCGGCTGGAACTTGGAAAGGAAGTTGTCGCAACCGACCTTCTTGACCATGGATTCGTTGAAACTGCCGGACAATGAGGTGTGCAGTACCACATACAGCCCACGCAGACGCGGGTCGTTGCGAATTTCGGTGGTCAGGCGGTAACCGTCCATTTCCGGCATTTCCGCATCGGTGAACACCATCAGCAGCTTGTCGGTCATGTCGACCCCGGTATCGGCCCAGGCCTTGAGCATGTTCAGCGCCTTTAGGCCGTCACTGGCGATATGCATCTTCACCCCGAGCTGGCCGAGGGTATCGCGCAGCTGGGAGAGGGCCACGTTGGAGTCGTCCACCAGCAGCACTTCACGACCGCGAGCACGCTCCAGCACCGGATCTTCGAGCTTGTCCCGGGAAACCTTGGCGTTGTAGGGGACGATTTCCGCCAGGACTTTCTCGACGTCGATGATCTCCACCAGTTGCTCGTCGACCTTGCTGATGGCGGTCAGGTAATGCTGGCGCCCGGCGCTGGTGGGCGGCGGCATGATGGCTTCCCAGTTCATGTTGACGATGCGGTCCACCCCGCCCACCAGGAACGCCTGCACCGAGCGGTTGTATTCGGTGACGATGATGGTGCTGTTGGGCCCCGGAACCAGCGGGCGCATGCCGATGGCCTGGGACAGGTCGATCACCGGCAGGGTCTGGCCCCGCAGGTTGACCACACCGCAGACAAACGGATGACGCTGGGGCATCAGGGTCAGCTTGGGCAGTTGCAGGACTTCCTGGACCTTGAAGACGTTGATGGCGAACAGCTGCCGACCGGCCAGGCGGAACATGAGGATTTCCAGGCGATTCTCGCCCACCAGCTGTGTGCGTTGATCTACCGTGTCGAGAATGCCGGCCATTAATGACTCCTGGGCTTGTTCTGATGAATTCACTTAAAGACAGATATCGGCGGCCTGCGCCGTATCTTGACCCACATGCAAATTGCCATATGAAAGCCATTGATGTCACATTAACATCATGCTTTACTGAGGCCGTCAATTCAGCGACACCAGTCTCCGACGGCGCGACCTTATTCACGGCGTGAAGTTCCCGCGCCTAAGGGTTTCCCCTAGTAACAATCAGGACCATCCTGATATTCGCGATATCCAATAGCCATTAATGTGACGCCATTCTCATTGCATGAACGGAGTCAGGCTTTTGTTTGTGACCGCAGAAAGGTGGCCCAGCACCCTTTCAAGCCTAAACCCCCTTGCCCATCACGCCCCAGCGCCCATGCGCCGCATGGCTGTGGCCGGTATTTGGGCAGCGTTCGGAAACGATGAAAATCGTCTCTCGCGTGCGGCTGCAACCCGGGAAATAAAATCAGATTTATCCTATATACAATTTGAAAAAGCGCACCATACCTTAACCCCCTTCAGCCAGAGCCCTATCCCCTCATCGGACACGAAGTCATGGAGATAAGCATGCTAAAGGACAGCCACGAATGCGCCCCCCCCCTGCCTGAGTTCCTGCTCGAAGCCCAGGCCCTGCTGGCCAAATCGGAAGATTGCCTGAGCCATCTGCACCTGATCAGAAACGACGAAGAGGCGATCAACTGCCTGCTCGCCAGCCTGCAGTCCCTGGCCCAGGTCGCAGCGCGCCACGCCATCAGCCCGCTGGCTGAATTCGCCTTGCATATCCACGGCGTGCTCAAACGCACCGCGCACCCAGTGGACCTCAACGACCCGATCCTCGATGCCTTGAGGAGCTGCCTGACCTTGATGGCCTGGCAACTGGAGCTGATCGATCCGCACAATGGCCAACTCAATCTGGATGACAGCGAACAGCTCATGCTGATTGGCGAACTGACCCAACAAGTGACACAGAACTGCACCTGCACCTACCCGTCCTGCAGCCATTGAAATCGCACTTGCACCGACCGATGGCCGATAAAGCCGCTATCAACGATCGCCAACACAGAACATCGATACAGCATAGGGCCCAAGGACAAGTAATGGGTCGTTATTGAATATTTCATACTCAAGAACGACAGCACCATTGCCAAAAAAACCAACTAGTGCAGGGTCCGGACTTATTGTTCCAGCCCATATTTGCCCACGCAAATTCAACGACAAGTTCTATTAGCGATTGACTCTCAAAGGCCCGCCGAGCAAATGGCACAAGCGTGCCTGGGCCCGCTATTCCTGACTTTCAAGACATATATACCTGCGTGTATAAACGCGACCAACGGTATGTTCGGTGGTATTATGCGGCGCATAAGCGGACCCAGATAATGGCACTTTGATTCCAATGTCGACCGTCACTACGCGGCTTATGCAATACCAACACACTGCATTGATCGAAGCCGGAAATTCAAATAATACTGTTTCTCAAACAAGCCTTGTCATCCATACCTGACCGGGCACTTCGCAGCGAACATTCATTGGCTCCATCCGCTATGTACGCCAGCCTCAAGTCATTCTTCTCTTGGCCTCCCTCCCGTGATCACCTGCGCTGGTTCAGCCTGTTGCTGTGCTCCTGCTCAAGCCTGGGCAATGTGCTGATCTACAGCCTGGACAGGCCCGTGCCCATGACCCTGCTGGTGGTCAATGTCGCGGCGCTGGCCTGCATCTGGATGCAATATGGCTATTCGCGAAAGTCCATCCGGTTCCAGCCTCAGGAACTCGCCGAGCGCCTGCTCAAGGTCAAGGAGAATGAGCGCCACCGCCTGAGCCGGGAACTGCACGACGACATCGGCCAACTGCTGACCGCGGCCAAGTTGCAGACCGACTGGCTCAAGCGCCGCCTGCCGGAAGATTTGCAGCCCCCCTGCGCCGTGCTCGCCACCACCCTGGAAGAAACCCTGGCCAAGGTCCGCGACGTGTCCGCCATTCTCAACCCCCGGCAACTGACCAGCCTGGGCCTGGAAGCCAGCCTGCGCGCGCACCTGCTCAAGACCCTGGAAAACACCTCGGTGCACTGGAGCCTGGAATGCCGCCAGCACCTGACGGGAATTCCCGAGGAGATGGCGGTGGCGGCGTTTCGCATCACCCAGGAAGCCGTGACCAACATGCTGCGTCACGCCCGGGCCAAGAATCTGCTGGTGCGCCTGCAACGCTTGCCCGAAGGCCTCTCGCTGTTCATCAGCGACGACGGCCAGGGGTTCGCCCCGGCCAGCGATCCTGGGGCCCAGGGTCAGCGCGGCATGGCCGGGATGCAAGAACGAATCAACCAGCTGGGCGGCCTGCTGAAAGTCACCAGCGAAGCCGGCCAAGGCACCCAGATCGAAGCACTCTTTCCCTGGGCCCCCCGCACTCTGGAGCGGGCCAGCACGAATAAGGTTTCCCATTGACCTGTAATTTACTCTTGGTGGATGACCACTCGCTCATCAGGGCAGGCGTGCGCGCCCTGGTCATGGACATTCCCGGATACGCGGTGATCGGCGAGGCCGACGACGGTGCGCACCTGCTGGAAATGGTCGAGGAACTGCGCCCGGACATCATCCTGCTGGACCTGTCGATGAAGCGCATCGGTGGCCTCGACGCGTTGCGCCGACTCAAGGCGCTGCACCCGCAAAGCAAGGTCCTGATCCTGTCGATGCACACCGACCCGGCCCTGATCATGCAGGCCCTGGAGTCCGGCGCCCACGGCTACCTGCTCAAGGACACCACCGCCACCGAGCTGGAACATGCCCTGGAGGCCCTGCGCAACAACGAGCGCTACCTGAGCCCGGCGATTGCCCACACAGTGATCACCCAGGCCCTGACCCGGGCCCAGAAACACACGCCGCAGCCGGTGGACAACCACAACCTGACCGCTCGCCAACTGGAAATCCTGCGGCTGATCGTGCGCGGCAAGTCCACCCGGGAGATCGCCCTGGGCCTGGGCCTGAGCATCAAGACCGTGGAAACCCACCGCTCGCAGATCATGAAACGCCTGCAGATCTTCGATGTCGCCGGCCTGGTGCTGTTCGCCGTGCGCGAACACATCATCAGCCTCGACGACTGACCGCAGGCCGACCGCCGAGCAACGGCGAGTCCACCGGCAAGTGCACCTGCAAGGCCGCCGGACGCGCGTGGAAGCGCAAGGTGTCGCCCTGCAGCGGCTCGCCATCGAGGTTGATGTCCAGCCCCCGTGAAGCCTTGATCTCGACCCAGGGCAGACGCGCGCGGACAAACATGTTGTCGATCCCCAGGCCGCCGGCCAGCAGGTTCTTCAAGGTCCCCACCAGTTCCTGCGGGGCCGGCAGGATGCTGATATCCAGCAAACCGTCATCAGCCAGGGCGCCCGGACACAGTTCATGCCCGCCTCCTGCCTGCCGGCCATTGCCGATGCCCAGGGCCAGGAGTTCGCCGCGCCAGTGGAAATCCGGCCCCTGCAACTCGCCATAGGCCGCGCTCAGCTCGGCAAAACGCGACAGCCCGGTAAACAGATAAGCAGCACAGCCGAGGACTTTCTTCAGGTCTTCCGAAGTGTTGGCGGTCACCTGACTGCCGAAGCCGCCGGTGGCCATATTGAGAAAAATCTGCCCGCCCACCTCCCCCAGATCGACGGCCCGGGGAGCAACCTCCAGCAGTTCCAGGGCGGCGGCCGGCTCCAGCGGCACCCCGGCGGCCCGGGCAAAGTCATTGGCCGTGCCCAGTGGCAGCAGCACCAGGCTGGCCGGGTTCGGGGCGTTGGCCAGGGCCTCGGCGATGTCGCGCAAAGTGCCATCACCGCCGCCGGCAATCAGCCGCGTATGGCCGGCGGCCAGCCCTTCATCCACCAGGCGCCGGGCATCCCCCGCCTCCCAGGTCAGCCGCACCGACAAGTCCCAGCCTTCGGCCCGCTTGGCCTCGACCGCCGCGCGGACCTCGTCGTTGAGGGCCTGTTTGCCGTGCAGTATCAACAGTGCCTTGCGCTCACTCATCAGCCATGACTCCGGTTATTGAATCCTTGAAGGATGTTGACCCCGGGCAAGGCGAAAAAAGTCTGTCCCATCGACTCATTTTTATCGGCCACGGATCTGTCCGGGCTGCCCGCCCCTGATCAGGATAAGTCAGGTGCCGCACCTTGACCGGCTCCAGCCGCCTTCCCCTGGCCTGGCGCAAACCCATGGCTGACCGGCCTCAACCGACGGTCTGGAACAATCGCACTCCATATCGAATTCGATCCGCGCCACAGCGAAAACTGATCAATCCGCTTTGATCCACGCAGCCGGTGATGCACCATTGCGCCCCTGATCATGTCCCGCGAGACCTGCTTAATGAGCACGCTCATTCCCTGCATCATTGCTGGTGGCGCCGGCGCCCGCCTGTGGCCGGTATCCCGCGAGACCGTGCCCAAACCCTTCATGCGCCTGCCCGACGGCGACAGCCTGCTGCAGAAGACCTTCGCCCGCGCTACGGCCCTCAAGGGCGTGGAGCGGCTGCTGACGGTGACCAACCGCGAGGTGTTCTTCCGCACCCTGGACGATTACCGCCCACTGAACCAAAGCCGGGTCGAGCTGGACTTCATCCTCGAACCCGTGGGTCGCAACACCGCGCCGGCCATCGCCGCTGCGGCGCTGCACGTCAGCCAGCGCTACGGCGCTGACGCACAACTGCTGGTACTGCCCGCCGACCACCTGATCAAGGATGTCGCGGCGTTCGCCGCCGCGGTGGACCAAGCCCGGCCACTGGCCGCACAAGGCTGGCTGGTGACCTTCGGCCTGATGCCCAGCCATGCGGAAACCGGCTTCGGCTATATCGAGAAAGGTCAGGCCCTGAACGACCACAGCTTCCAGGTCAGGCGCTTTGTCGAGAAACCCGATGCCGCCACCGCCCAGGGCTATGTCGATGGCGGCCTGCACCTGTGGAATGGCGGAATGTTCTGCATGCGCGCCGACGTGATGCTTCAGGAACTGCGAGAGTTCGCGCCGCAGGTGCTCAGCGCCGTCGAGCACTGCCTGGAGCGCAGCTACCGCAAGGAAGGCCCGCACGAGTTGCAAGTGGAGCTGGAGAGCGACAGCTTCGCCCAAGCGCCGGACATCTCCATCGACTACGCGGTGATGGAACGCTCGAAGAAAGTCGCCGTAGTGCCCTGCCAGCTGGGCTGGAGCGACATCGGCTCCTGGCAGGCGGTGCGCGAGCTGATCCCGGCGGACGAACAGGGCAACCAGTGCACCGGCGAAACCGTGCTGCACGAGGTCAGCAATTGCTACATCGATTCGCGCCAGCGTCTGGTGGCTGCAATCGGCCTGGACAACCTGATCATCGTCGACACCCCGGACGCCCTGCTGATCGCCGATGGCAAGCGCAGCCAGGACGTCAAACTGATTGCCCAGCTGCTCAAGCGCCAGGGTCACGATGCCTACCGGCTGCACCGCACCGTGAACCGTCCCTGGGGCGCCTACACCGTGCTCGAGGAAGGGCCACGCTTCAAGATCAAGCGCATCGAGGTCAAGCCCGGCGCCTCGCTGTCCCTGCAGATGCATCACCACCGCAGCGAGCACTGGATCGTGGTCAGCGGCATGGCCCAGGTGACCAATGGAGAAGACGAACTCCTGCTCGACACCAATGAGTCGACCTTTATCAAACCCGGGCGCCCGCACCGGTTATGCAATCCCGGGGTCATCGACCTGGTCATGATTGAAGTGCAGAGCGGCGAATACCTGGGCGAAGACGACATCGTGCGCTTCAACGACCTGTATGGCCGGGCCCCGATCGCCCCCGACACTCGCTAGAACAGCATCGTTCCCATGAGTCTGGCCCAGCAGGAAGAGGCAGCCCGGAGCCCCTGAAAAAAGGTGCAGGACCTAAAGTAAATTTTCTGACTGCAGAATGAGAATTGCCTGAATTGACCCTGTCGAGCCAATCAGTGACTGTGCATGCCAGGCGCTGACGCCTCATACAAGGAAGTGAATCGTCATGAACGACAAGGGGTTTTATCCACGTGGGCATGCACCCTTCACCCACATCAAGGACAGCTCCTGGCTGACGGGGCACCCGTCACCGGAGTTCGATCTGCCGCTCTCCTACGAAGTGCACGCGCCTCACTCCAGGCTGCTGTCGATACTCAAGCGCGTGGGCTGGCTGACGCTGGCGGCCTCGATACTGGCGGGGCTGGTGAGCTGGGGTTTGCACAGTCGTTTCGGCCTGCTGCTGTTGCTCCTGCTGCGCTGAACCGCGAGGCGCGGGCCCGGCACCGAACCGGGCCCGCGCTCGATCAATCCAGCACTTCGCTCAAGGGAATGAAGCTGACCCAGTCGCCCTCTTCCAGGGTCCGGCCTTCCAGCACTTCCACCAGACCTTCCGCCCAGGCCGCGCTGCGCAACACCCCCGAGCTCTGGTTGCGATAGATGATCGCTCGCCCGTTCTCCAGGCGGCCACGCAGGTACTCGCGACGATTGCCCGGCTGGGGCCAGACAAAACCGGCAGGCACCTGGAAGCGCAATGGCTGCACCTGCTGCACGCCCTGGCGCCGGAGCAGGTAAGGCCGCGCCAGCAGGGCGAAGGTCACCAGGGTGGAAGCCGGGTTGCCCGGCAGGCCGATCACCGGCACACCGCGAAAATGGCCGACGGTCAGGGGCTTGCCGGGTTTGATCGCCAGTTTCCACAGCGTCAGTTCGCCGGCTTCCCGCAGGGCCATCCCGAGAAAGTCCGCCTCCCCCACCGACACCCCGCCGGTGGAGAGGATCAGATCGACCTGGCCCAACTCCGCCAGGCGCTGGCGGGTCGCGGGCAGATCATCGGGCAGGATGCCCGCGTCCAGCACTTCGCAGCCCAGGCGCTGCAACCAGTTGCACAGCAGTACCCGGTTGCTGTTGTAGATCTGCCCGGGGCCCAGGGCCCGGCCCGGCTCCACCAACTCGTCACCGGTGGACAGCACCGCCACTCGAACCCGCCGCACCACGGCCAGTTCGGCGCATCCCAGGGAAGCCGCCAGCCCCTGCTCGATCGGCCCCAAGCGTGTCCCGGCCGCCAGCACCTGCTCGCCCACCGTGGTTTCCTGCCCCTGGGGACGGATGTTCTGGCCGATCTTCAAAGGTTGGCTGAACAGCACCCGCTGATCGTCCTGAACCTGGGCGTTTTCCTGCATCTCAACGCAATCCGCGCCGGCCGGCACTGGCGCGCCGGTAAAAATCCGCGCACAGGTTCCCGGTTGCAGCGGCTCGGGGGACTGTCCGGCGAAGATCCGCTGGCTGACCGGCAAGGGCTCGCCCTTCCAGTCCTCCAGGCGCAAGGCGTAGCCATCCATGGCGCTGTTGGGCCAGGGCGGCAGGTCCAGGCTGGAGATCACCGCCTCGGCCAGTACCCGGCCCTGAGTGGCCGCCAGGGGCAATTGCTCACGCTCGACAATCGGCGCCGCCGCGGCCATGGCCAGCAGACGTTCCAGCGCCTCCTCAACCGGCATCAAGGCGCCGAGCTTGCCCGGCTTACCCACGGGATTCACAAGCCGCTGCCTGTTTCAGATGGGGAACGAAATTGCACGGCCGGTGACGTGAATCCAACTGCTCGGCGAGGATTCCATCCCAACCGGTGCGCACCGCATTGGTGGAGCCCGGCAGGCAGCACACCAGGGTGCCGTTGGCCAGCCCGGCCAGTGCGCGGGACTGCACGGTGGAGGTGCCGATGTCGGCCACCGAGATCTGCCGGAACAGTTCACCGAAACCGTCGACCTGCTTGTCCAGCAGGCAGGCCACCGCTTCCGGGGTGCTGTCGCGACCGGTAAAGCCGGTGCCACCGGTGATCAGCACCACCTGCACCTGTTCGTCGGCGATCCAGGTGGCGACCTGGGCGCGGATCTTGTACAGATCGTCCTTGAGCAACACCCGTGCGGCCAGACGATGACCCGCGGCGCCCAGACGCTCGACGAAGACCTGTCCCGAGGTGTCGGTTTCCAGGGTGCGGGTGTCACTGACGGTCAACACCGCAATATTCAGGGGAACAAAAGGTACATCAGCCTTGGCTTTCATAGGCTCGATCCTGAGGTAAGAGAAACAGCCCGGTGTTATATCACAGCGCCCCGATCCGCCGCCCCTGGCGGCCGGCAATCGCCCGGGCCCGGCCTGTGCAGGCCGCCAGGACCGGGCATCCGCCTGCCGGCGCTCGCACCTGACACCAGTCAAGATAACTCGCTGAACGCCTACGATCTGTCTGGCAACGTGGCAGAATGCACCTGGCCAAGGAACTTGCAGACGTGCCACACGTCTGAAGACCAGCACTTTAAAGTACTCATTTCGGAGACACACAATGACTCATCGGACCCTCGCCACTTTCATGCTCGCACTGGGCCTGGCAACGCTCGCCGGTTGCGCGTCGCCATCAGTGATCACCTTGAATGACGGTCGCGAAATCCAGGCCGTCGACACCCCCAAATACGACAAGGACTCGGGTTTCTACGAGTTCGAACAGCTGGACGGCAAGCGCACCCGTATCAACAAGGATCAGGTCCGCACCGTCAAGGAGCTGTAAGCCCGACGGTTACCGATCTGCATGCAATAAAACCCGCCAAGTGCGGGTTTTATTGTTTCTGCGAAACGGTTTTCACCACTGCAGGCGGATGCGGCTTTCGAACTCGCGCTCCTGCCCGGTCAACGGATCGATGAAACGCAGCCCCTGGGCCAAGAGTTTGAGCGGCCGGGCATGATCGTCCTCGGCATCCTTGAGCACCTCAGGGTAGAAGGGATCGTTGCAGATCGCCGCCCCCAGTGCGCTCATGTGCACGCGCAACTGATGCTTCTTGCCGGTCACCGGGTACAGCGCGTAACGCCATAGATCGCCGTGCTTTTCCCTGACCTCAATGGCGGTTTCGGTGTTGCTGGCGCCCGCGCCCTCCTGCATGCGGAAGAAGGGCTCGCCGTCCACCAGACGGCTCTTGTGCACCAGGGGAAAGCTCAGGTGCGGCAAGGCCCCGGCGATGGCTTCGTAGCGTTTCTCGATCTGCCGGGTGGGGAACAGCGCCTGATAGGCCGAACGACTGCCGGGATCGGCGGAAAACAGCACCAGCCCGGCGGTGTGCCGATCGATACGGTGCAAGGGCACCAGGTGCGGGTTGTCCAGGCGCCGGATCAGACGACGCAGCAAAGTCTGCTCAACGTACTCGCCCGCCGGTGTGACCGGGAGGAAATGCGGTTTGTCCGCCACCACCAGATGCTCGTCGGCATAGAGGATGGTTTCCTGCACCGGGATCACCTTCTCGTCCGGCACCTCGCGAAAATAATGAATCCGCAGGCCTTCGCGATAGGCCAGATCCACACGGATGGGCTGGCCCTGCCCGTCCAGCACCCGCCCCCGGGCGATCCGATCCAGCCATTGCTCGCGGCTGATGGCCTTGAAGTGATCACACAGGCAATCCAGCACCGTCGGCCAGGAGCCGGGGGGCAGGTACAAGGTGCTGGCTTGATGCTGTGCAGCAGAAAAACTCGCGCAGGACATGACAGGACTCGAGGGTTCAATGCGAGGCGGCATTATCCAACAGCAGCCCCCGGGAAACCTAGGATCAGTTTGCCCGCCCTCAAGCGCACGAATGCTGGGCCTGGGCGGCGGCCTCGGTGAACTCCTTGAGCCAGCGCAACACATCCACCGCCTCCCAGCGGCCCGGATCATAGAGGGCGTACAGCAGCCCCTGGTAACCCACCACATCCAGTTGCCGGTGGTAACCGGCCCGCTGGAACAGGGCCTCGATCTCGGCAAAGCAGGTATTGAAATGCAGTTTGTTGAAGGGCGTCTTGCCTTCGGTGACCAGCCCGTCCAGGCGCAACTCGAGCACCGCCTCGCGGACCACATCGGCAGACATGCTGTTCACGCTGTTTTTCAGTTGTTCGACATTGACCATCATGTATTCCTTTAACGATTTGAAGCGTGCGCCACATCCATCAGGGCTGCTTGCGCCCCACATAACTGACCACCCACAGCACCACGCCCCAGATCTCGATCGAGTCCGGGTCATCCAGCGCCAGGGAGGGAATGGAAGGCCGCGCCGCCTTGAGCAACAGGCCGCCACGGGGATCGGGCGCCAGCAGGCGCAGTGAGTACTCAGCGGCGCCCCGGGGCCTTACCACAAGGTACTGATCCACCACTGGCGTGGCCGAGCGATCGACGATCAGCCGGTCTCCGGGGTAGAGGCCGAAACCCAGCAGGTTGTCGTCATCCACCAGCAGGCCATGGATCTGCGGAGCCCCCAGACCCAGGGTCCGGTCAAGGGAAAAACCGTTGCCAATGGGCTCACTGGCCGGGGCGGCACAGTCAGCGTCACCCTGCTCCAGGAAACGGGCTGGCAACGGCTGTGAGCGTTCGGTACCGGTCAGGAAAGTGAGAGACATGGCGAGACTCCTCGATAGCTGTATATGCATACAGTAAACGAATCGACGGATCTCGCCAATGAATTCCGGGGACGGGCGACAGGCGGAAGTCGCGCCCTGGCAACCCCGGGGTCAGCGCAGGAACGCCACCACCTGCTCGGCATCGAAGGGCCAGCCCAGTTCGGCGCCATTGTCCACACGGCGCAACACCGGGATACGCAGGCCGTAGGTTTCGAACAGCTCCTGACTCTCGGCGATATCCACCAGCTCGACCATCAGGCCGTGCTCCACCAGCGGCATCAACTCGGCCTCGGCCAGTTCGCACAAATGGCAACCAAGGGTGCCGAACAATTGGCATTCAGGGGGCATGACAGGGCAACCGTGAGAAGAACAGGCGCTTATTTTAGGCGCGAGCGCGCAAGCCGTCGACCTGCCCCTGTCCAGGCATGCCCAGGCCCCGTGCGCCTCCACGGCTCTGCTCGGAGAAGGCTCCGCCTGGCGGACAGCCCTCGGAAAGACCGTTTCCGTGGCTCGCGAATATGAGACATTCTCAACGAAAAATGACGTGCGTCAGGGTGCTTTCTTGCCGCCCGAGCGATCCTCGCGGCTTTTTTGCCTCTAGGCTTTGCCTGCCCGCCCCCTTGTCCGGAGATGCCTGTTGTTTGCCAATCTGCTGATCATTCTCGCCTCGTCACTGGTGGTCATCGCGCTGTTCCGGCGCCTGAGCCTGCCACCGGTCCTGGGCTACCTGTCCGTTGGACTGATGGTCGGGCCCACCGCCCTGGACTGGGTCAACGACAGTGAAGAATTGCCGGACCTGGCGGAAATGGGTGTGGTGTTCCTGCTGTTCTCCCTGGGCCTGGAGTTCTCCCTGTCGAAGATGCTCGCCCTGCGCCATGTGGTGTTTGGCCTGGGCAGCCTGCAAGTGTTGTGCACCGGGCTGATCCTGGGGGTGCTGCTGGCCCTGTTCGGCATGCCGCTGACCTCGGCGCTGATGCTCGGCACCGGGCTGGCCCTGTCCTCCACCGCGATTGTCAGCAAGGAGCTGACCAGCCTCGGCGAGATCTTCAGCAGCCACGGGCAGAACGCCATCGGCGTGCTGCTGTTCCAGGACGTGGTGGCGGTGCTGTTGCTGACCCTGGTCCCGGTCTTCGCCGGCAACAGCGAGCACGCCTGGTACTGGGCCCTGCCGGCGACCCTGGGCAAGACCCTGGTGCTGTTCTTCGGCCTGCTGCTGGCCAGCCGCTGGCTGCTGCCGCGACTGTTCCATGAAGTTGCCGCCTCCCACTCCGCCGAACTGTTCGTGCTGCTGGCCCTGGTGATCGTGCTGCTGACCGCCTGGCTCACCCACCTGCTGGGCCTGTCGCCGGCCCTGGGCGCCTTCCTCGCCGGCATGCTCCTGGGAGAAAGCCATTACCGGCACCAGATCGAAGCCGATATCCGCCCGTTCCGCGACATCCTGCTCGGACTGTTCTTCGTCAGCATCGGCATGCTCATCGACCTGCAACTGTTCATCGATCACAGCCTGCTGATCCTCGGCCTGACCCTGACCCTGCTGCTGATCAAGGGCAGCGTGGTGGCGATCCTGCTCAAGCTGCGCGGCAGCGACGGCGAGACGGCCTGGCGCAGCGGCCTGGCCCTGGCCCAGGGCGGCGAGTTCTGCTTCGCCCTGATGGCGCAGATGCAACTGACCCAGATGATCCCGTCGCACTTGAGCGGCCTGCTGCTGGCCGCCACCTTCAGCTCCATGCTGCTGACCCCCCTGTTGCTGCGCGCCGCGCCGCTGATCACCGCGCGCCTGCACCGCAAACCCAACCAAACCGCGCAATTGGAGGAAATCAGCGCGCAGAACGCCGAGCTGCAGGGCCATGTGGTGATCTGCGGCTATGGCCGGGTCGGCCAGTCCATCGGCCGCTTCCTGCGTCACGAGCAACTGCGATTCATCGCCCTGGACGATGATCCGGTGCGGGTCCAGGAGGCCTCGGCGGCAGAGAGCTGCGTGCATTACGGCGATTGCCGCCGTGGCGATCTGCTGGCCGCCGTGGGCCTGGAGCGGGCCCGCCTGCTGGTGATTGCCGTGGACAAGACCGACATTGCCCTGACGGTGCTCAAGGCCGCGCGGCGCCTGGATCGCAACGTGCCGATCCTGGTGCGGACCCGGGACGACAGCCAGCTGTCCGAACTCAAGGCCGCCGGTGCCAACGAAGTGGTGCCCGAACTGCTGGAGTCGAGCCTGATGCTGGCCTCCCATGCGCTGATCATGCTCGGCCTGCCGGAACAGCGGGTACAACGCAGCGTGGACGACGTGCGCCACAGCCGCTATCGCCTGCTGCACGGTTTCTACCATGGCGCGCAAAGCAACACCCAGGACAATCACGAACCACCGGCGGTGCAAATGCATGCGGTGAACCTCGACGCCGACGCCCACGCCTGCAACCGGCTGCTGCAAGAGCTCGGCCTGGAGGCCCTGGGGGTGGATGTGCAAGGCGTGCAACGCAACGGCAGCGACCTGCCTCTGAACCCGGCACCGCGCCTGCAGGCCGGCGACCGGGTGCTGGTGTCCGGCTCCCAGGCCGCGGTCGAGGCCTGCGAAGCCCGCCTGCAGGGCGGTTGAAGCGGCCCTGTGCTGGCCCTGAGCCGTTGGCGGCCAGGGCCAGTCGCATCTCAGTCCTGGCTCACCGCCCCGATCTTGTGCAGCGACAGGTCGGCGCCGTAGTACTCCTGCTCCTGGGTCAGGCGCAGCCCGCAAACGGCCTTGATCAGGCCATACACGGCAAAGCCGCCCAGCAGCGCCACCAGCACCCCGAGGCCGGTGCCAAACAGCTGACTGGCCAGGCTGACTCCGCCCAAGCCGCCCAAGGCGCTCTGACCGAAGATCCCGCAGGCAATCCCGCCCCAGGCTCCGCACAGGCCATGCAACGGCCAGACCCCGAGCACGTCGTCGATCTTCCAGCGGCTCTGGGCGGCGATAAAGCACCAGACGAACAAGGCCCCGGCCATCGCCCCGGTGACCAAGGCGCCCACCGGATGCATCAGGTCCGAACCGGCGCAGATCGCCACCAGCCCGGCCAGTGGCCCGTTGTGCAGGAAGCCCGGGTCATTGCGCCCGACGATCAATGCCGCCACGGTGCCGCCGACCATGGCCATCAGCGAGTTCACCGCCACCAGCCCGCTGACCCCTTGCAGGGTCTGGGCGCTCATCACGTTGAAGCCGAACCAGCCGACAATCAGGATCCACGAGCCCAGGGCCAGGAACGGAATGCTCGACGGCGCGAAGGCCACCAGCTTGCCATCGCGATAACGCCCGTTGCGCGCTCCCAGCAACAGCACCGCCGCCAGCGCCAGCCAGCCGCCCATGGCATGCACCACCACCGACCCAGCGAAATCATGGAACCCGGCGCCAAAGCGCTGCTGCAACCAGGCTTGCACGCCGAAGTTGCCGTTCCACACCAGCCCCTCGAAAAACGGGTAGACGAAGGCCACGATCAGCACCGTGGCACACAACTGCGGCACAAAACGCGCGCGCTCGGCGATGCCGCCGGAGATAATCGCCGGGATCGCCGCGGCGAAAGTCAGCAGGAAGAAGAACTTCACCAGGCCATAGCCGTGATCGGCGCTGATCACCGCCGCCGGTTGCAGGAAGCTCACGCCGTAGGAGATCCAATAGCCTATAAAGAAATAGGCCAGGGTCGAGACGGCGAAGTCGCTGAGGATTTTCGACAGCGCATTGACTTGGTTTTTCTGCCGCACGGTGCCCACTTCAAGGAAGGCAAAACCGGCGTGCATGGCCAGGACCATGACCGCCCCGATCAGGATGAACAGGGTGTTGGAACCGTGGACCAGGGTGTCCACAGCGCTTTGCAGATTTTCCATGGAGTAGGCAGATCCGAAATCGGCCATCATCTCCCGGGCCCTGCCGCCCCCCTTGCACCATGTTGGCTCCCGGGCGCGCGATCCGCGCTGCCAGTGAACCGTTTTGGCGCGCCAGGGAGCGGACGCAAGACCACGGAAAGCAGATTGACCTTAAGGTTGGGATTTTTTCGGCCAGGGTTTACGCGGGTTAGCGCGCCACCCTTGCTCGTTTTCGGCGCAAGCCTGACGGCTTGCGCACCAGGACAAAGCAAAAGCTGTACCAGGCAATTACAGTGAACCTTCACTCAGGGCTCACACTCATAGCTCACACACGCAAACAACGGAGAAACAACCATGGCCCGCAAAACGGCGAAGACGGCTCAAGAAGTACTGATGGCGGATTTTCAGGCACTGGTCAGCGACACGGAGCGTCTGTTGGAACACACCGCGACCCTGGCCGGCGACCAGGCCGATGAACTGCGCGAACAGATCCACGAAAGCTTGCTCAAGGCCCGGGAAACCCTGCAACTGACCGAGGAATCCCTGCGCCAGCGCGGCCAGGCCGCCGTCACCGCTGCCGAGGACTACGTGCAGAGCAACCCCTGGCAGTCGGTCGGGATCGCTGCCGGCGTGGGCTTTCTGATCGGCCTGCTGGCGACGCGGCGCTGATATGGCTATCGGCGAATCCACTTCGTCCGGCAGCGGTCCAAGCGCGTCCTCCCGGCGTCTGGGCGCCGCGGTCCTGGGCCTGCTGCACAGCCACGTAGAACTGTTCGGCATCGAATTGCAGGAGCAGAAGGCACGCACCGTCAGCCTGCTGCTGTTCGCCGGGCTGGCCCTGGTGTTTGCCCTGCTGTTGCTGGTGGGGCTGTCGGCGCTGGTGCTGATCCTCTTGTGGGACAGCTATCGCCTGGCCGGGATCATCGGCCTGTGCGTGTTCTACGCCCTGGCGGCGCTGTTCTGCGGCCTGCGCCTGAAAGCGGCGATCTTCGATGAATCCTCGCCCTTCCACGCCACGCTCGAAGAGCTGGCCAACGATCGGGAGCGCCTGCTGCCATGAACCTGCCCGACATTCCGCAGAACACCTCACGCCGGGAGATGCGCAAGGTACTGATCCGCCTGCGCATGGAAATGCATCGCCAGGAAATCCGCCACGAGTCCCAGCAACTGCTGCAACCGCTGCAACGGGTGCGTGGCCTGGGACAAAGCTGGCAGGAAGGCTTTGGCATCAAGCACGCACCACTCTGGGGCGTGGCGGTGGTGACCCTGCTGGGGTTCCTCACCGGCAAGGGCGCCAAGAGCGGCGGCACCGGCAGCCTCACGCGCCTGGTGCGCCTGGGCACCAGCCTGTTGCCGCTGATCCGGCTGGCGATGCAAGGCGCCTCGCGCAAACCCTGATCCCCCCGCGCAACCGACCTGACACTGGCGGTTCCACATCTGGCTGCATTCTTGCTATGCAACCCCGATCGGCCCCTTTACCCAGGGGCCGATTGCTACCTGCCCACCCGGCAGCCACGACTCCCTACCCACAAGAATCCAATAAGGAGGTCCTGTGATCGACGGGCAACCGCTCGCCTGCTTCCAGCCGTTCATCGATACCGCCACGGGGCGGATCGCCGGGGTCGAAGCCCTGGGCCGCCTGCGCCAGAGTGATGGCCAGCTGACGTCGGTGGGACCGCTGTTCGCCGATCCGCGCACCCCTTCCAGTGCCTTGCGGCGCCTTGATCGCCAGCTCCGCGATGACGCCCTGCGGCGCCTGCACGAGGCCCCGGCGGACTGGTTCCTGAGCCTGAATATTTCCCCGCGCTGGATCAGCCGACTGCGCCCCGGACAGGCCCTGCCGAGCCTCAGGCAGATCCAGCACAACGGTGTCGACCCGCGGCGCATCGTCTTCGAAATCACCGAGCTGGGGGGCAACAGCCAGCGCCTGAGCGAAGTGGTGGCGCGCTACCGCCAGGCCGGAGCGCGGATCGCCATCGACGATTTTGGCGCCGGCTACTCCCAGCTCGACCGGGTGCTGGCCCTGCAACCGGACATCCTCAAGCTCGACATGCGCCTGTTCCAGGCCGCGGCCCGCGGCGGCCCCAGCAGCGACGTGGTCAAGGCCCTGGCCCTGATGGCGGAAAAGACCGGCTGCTGGATCATCGCCGAAGGGGTGGAAACCGAGGCCGAGCTGGATTTCGCCCTGGAGTGCGGTTCGCGCTACGTCCAGGGCTTTTTGTTTGCCCGGGCCGAAGAGCAACTGTTCGCCAGCGATGCCTTCGTCCAGCCCTTCGCCCGCCTGCGCGAACGCTATGTGCGGCACAAACTGGCCGAACGCAACCGCCTGATGCGCTTGCGCCTGCAACTGGCAGAGCTGATGCACCTGCTGCAGGCCTGGGCCCAGGCCCGGGCGCCCATCAGCCAGTTGCCCGAGGTCAAGGCCTTTCCCTGGCTGCTGCGCTTCTACCAGTGCGACCGCCACGGCACCCAACTGACCCCGAACCTGGAATGGCGGCATGACCATTGGCAGGCCGACAGCAGCTACGTCGGCCACAACTGGTCGTGGCGCCCGTACTTCTATCACCTGCTGGCCGAAGGCTGGGAGGAACGGCGCCTGACCCTGTCCAGCACCTACCGCGACGCCACCAGCAACCAGTACTGCCTGACCGCCGGGCAATTTTTCGACAACGGCCAGCGCCTGCTGCTGATCGACATCGACGCCGCCGGCCTGTAGCCCCCTCCCGCAGGTGGGGCGCAGGCCACGCCATTTCCGCGTAGGAGCTGGCTTGCCAGCGAAGGCGTCGGTCATATAGATGCACCAGCGCAGGCCATGCGCCTCTTGCGGCCACGCTCGGGAACCCGGAAGCTCTGCCCTTCAGTTTTTTTTCGGAGAGACCCCGCCTTGGATTGGCAGACCCTGCTCAACCGCGAACGCCTCGGAAAGCCAGTGCACAGCCCGGAAGAACTCGGCCGTAGCCCTTTCCACAAAGACCACGACCGCATCATCTTCTCCGGTGCCTTCCGCCGCCTGGGGCGCAAGACCCAGGTGCACCCGGTGTCCAGCAACGACCATATCCACACCCGCCTGACCCACTCCCTGGAAGTCAGTTGCGTCGGTCGCTCCCTGGGCATGCGCGTCGGCGAGACGCTACGCGACGCCCTGCCCGACTGGTGCGATCCCAGCGACCTGGGGATGATCGTGCAGTCGGCCTGCCTGGCCCACGACATCGGCAACCCGCCCTTCGGCCATTCCGGCGAAGACGCCATCCGCCACTGGTTCCAGCAGGCCGCCGGGCGTGGCTGGCTGGACGCGATGAGCGAGGCCGAACGCCAGGACTTCCTCAATTTCGAAGGCAATGCCCAGGGTTTCCGGGTCCTGACCCAGCTCGAATATCACCAGTTCGACGGCGGCACCCGGCTCACCTACGCCACCCTCGGCACCTACCTCAAGTACCCCTGGACCGCGCGCCACGCCGACTCCCTGGGCTACAAGAAGCACAAGTTCGGCTGCTACCAGAGCGAACTGCCGCTGCTGGAACAGATCGCCCACAAGCTCGGCCTGCCGCAACTGGAAGACCAGCGTTGGGCCCGGCATCCGCTGGTGTACCTGATGGAAGCCGCGGACGACATCTGCTACGCCCTGATCGACCTGGAAGACGGCCTGGAGATGGACCTCTTGGAGTACGCCGAAGTCGAGTCCCTGCTGCTGGGGCTGGTGGGCGACGACCTGCCGGAAACCTATCGCCAGCTGGGCCCGGGGGATTCGCGCCGGCGGCGCCTGGCGATCCTGCGGGGCAAGGCCATCGAGCACCTGACCAACGCCGCCGCCCGGGCCTTTGTCGAACAGCAGGACGCCCTGCTGGCCGGCACCCTGCACGGCGATCTGGTGGAGCACATGCATGGCCCGGCCAAGCGTTGCGTGCTCAATGCCAAGGACGTGGCGCGGCGCAAGATCTTCCAGGACAAGCGCAAGACCCTGCACGAGATCGGCGCCTACACCACCCTGGAGATCCTGCTGAACTCGTTCTGCGGCGCGGCACTGGAACAGCATGGCGGCAAGACCCCGTCGTTCAAGAACCGGCGGATCCTCGATCTGCTGGGCAACAACGCGCCGGACCCGAACTGGCCGCTGCACACCTCCTTCCTGCGCATGATCGATTTCATCGCCGGCATGACCGACAGCTACGCCAGTGAAATGGCCCGGGAAATGACCGGGCGTTCAAGCCCGCAATGACCCTCGCCCCGCAAGTGCCTGGCGCCCGCGCCAGGCACTTGATATGACCGGCAACATCCAATCCGCAACTAAGGGATTCCCCTAGCCCGGCCACCGCAACAGCGGCCGACACACTCCGGACATACGCCAATAGCGGGGGAGAAAATACTCGGAATTACGGGCATCGGATTCAAGAGTCCGACTCTAAGGTATTCCCCGAGCAACATGACTGCAATTAACCAACAACAGGATTAGAGCAACTACTCAGGTAGAAAGAGCAACTAGCCGTAAACACTCAGTGTTCAGGTCTTAGATATTGTGCTGCTTTCACAAAATCGAACACCTGTTCATGATTCAACCAAACATCCTACCTTTGCAGATTCTCACAAAATCTCTGGACCCCTTGCCAATCAAGGCCGACAGGAAAATTTTGTTAGCCTTCTATGCATTTACAATTTACGTACAAATCGAGTTTTTAGTTTCGGATAGTCTCGATTTCAACAAGTTAATTCCCCGCTGACCGCCCCCGGATCAATTAATTTCACACTGCGCTGTAACGTTTGCACTGCAACTCAATCAACCCTTTTGTCATACCTGAATCTAGATTGAAGCACCCGGCTCTCACTCAGGAATTGTCACTCGCGAGCACTTGAACATAGGCCACCGATATAGCAATCGACGGCACCTCATATTCACCGTGCAGAACTTAAAGCGACGTCACTAGTTGAGCCTCAACGATCGGCTTTTCTGTTGTTCGTCACTTGGTCTTTTTACAGTAAGGATGCCAAGTGCCCTATTCATCACGCACTGACCGCTCCCTTTTCGCCCTTATGGGCAACGGGTGCCTGGGATTGTGGTTGGGCCTGACCTGCCTGACCCCGGCCCAGGCCCTGGCCGACGTACAACCGGGCCAGGAAGCCCTGCGCCTGCAGCAGCAACAGCAACGCGACCTGCAACAGCTGCAACTGGAACAGCGCCAGCGGCAGATGCAGCGCGGCAGTTTCAGCAGCACCCCGGCCAGCCCGGACCTGCCCCAGCAGCCCGCCAGCGACGCGCGCTGCTGGCCCCTGAGCGGCACCCGCATCGGCGGCGTCAGCCTGTTCGACAAGGCCCGGCTCAATGACTACATCAAGCCGTATGTCGCGCCGTGCATGGGGGTCAACCAGATCAACCAGTTGCTGGCGGCCATCACTCGCCTCTATGTCGAGGCCGGCTATATCGCCAGCCGCCCCTACCTGGCCAGCACCCCGGCCGCCGGGCACAGCCTGGATATCCTGGTGGAAGAAGGCTACGTCGAAGCCATCGAACTGGCCGACCAGAGCCTGCCGGTGTCCCTGGGCGGAGCCTTCCCCGGCATGCTCGGCAAGCCCCTGTACCTGCGGGACCTGGAACAGGGCCTGGATCAACTGAACCGCCTGCGCTCCCTGGACCTGACCGCCGACATCGCCCCCGGCAGCCAGCCCGGCGCCTCGCGGATCATCCTGCGTTCACGCAGCAGCGCCGCGCGCTGGGGCCTCGGCCTGGGTGTGGATAACCTCGGCAGCGCCGGCACCGGGCGTGACCGACAGTCGATCAACCTCAATCTGGACAGCCCGTTGCAGATCAACGACGCGCTGAACCTGAACTACAGCGACACCCTCAACCACGGCCCGCGCTACAGCCGCAGCAGCAGCCTGTTCTACTCGGTGCCCTACGGTTACTGGACCTACAGCCTGTTCGCCAGCCACGCCGAATACCGCGCGCCGCTGAAGCTGGCCCGCACCACCCTGTACAACAGCGGTCGCACCGACATGCTCAGCGGCCGCGCCGACCGGGTGCTGTGGCGCGACCAGAGCCACCAGCTCAGCGCCAACCTGCAACTGGCCTACAAGGACGTCGACAGCTACCTGCAAAAAGCCCACCTGCAGATCCAGAGCCCGACCCTGACCGTGGCTGAAGCCGGGCTCAACCTGTTCTGGCTCGACAGCGCGGTATGGAACCTGGACGTCAATTACGCCCAGGGCCTGACCTGGTTCGGCGCCGACCGCGACTCGCAGCAGGTGCAGCGCAACCTGCCCCAGGCGCAGTTCCGCAAGTACCGCGCCGGCCTCAGCCAGTGGCGCAACGGCCAGCTGGGCAACCAGCGCTGGCAGTGGCAGAGCCAGCTCTCGGCGCAGTACAGCCCGGACCCGCTGCCGGCCATCGAACAACTGCTGGGCACCGACGATTCGGCGGTACGCGGCTACCGCCTCAACAGTGCCTCCGGCGCCATCGGCGCGGTGTGGCGCAACACCCTGCGCCTGCCGCTCAACAGCGACCTGCCGCTCAAGATCACCCCGCGCCTGGGCCTGGACAACGGCTGGATCAAGGCCGAGCACGGGGCCCAAAGCAAGCACCTGAGTGGCGCCAGCCTGGGCCTCAACCTGGCCTGGAAAAACCTCCAGGTCGACCTGGACTACCAACGCAGCCTCACCACGCCAGAGGGGTTCCGAACGGAGCCGGAAGTCTGGCTGGCCAGGTTCAGCCTGCAGATTTGATCAACCGCCGATTAGCCTGAAATACCCGATGAACCTGAGCACAACGCGCCGTCGCCCCTCTAGAAGGCAACGCCCGGCTCACCTACTCAGCACGAGGTTCTCATGCCTGACAACACTCATAGATTCAACCTTTCACCCCAGGGCAAATTGCGCTGGACCATCGCCGGCCTGCTGCTGGCGTCCCATCTGCCCCTGGCCCTGGCCGGCGGGATCACCGTGGTCGAGGGCCCCGGCGGCACCCCGCAACTGCAAAACCAGGGCGGCGTGCCCATCGTCAACATCGTCGCGCCCAATGCTGGCGGCCTGTCCCACAACCAGTTCCTGGACTACAACGTCGGGCAACAGGGCGTGGTACTGAATAACGCCCTGCAGGCCGGGCAATCGCAACTGGCCGGGCAACTGGCGGCCAACGCGCAGCTGCACGGCCAGGCGGCCAGCGTGATCCTCAACGAGGTGATCAGCCGCAACGCCTCGCAACTCAATGGCGCCCAGGAAATCTTCGGCCGTGCCGCCGACTTCGTGCTGGCCAACCCCAACGGCATCTCGGTCAATGGCGGCAGCTTCATCAACACCCCCAACGCCAGCCTGGTGGTGGGTCGCCCGGAACTCCAGGACGGCAAGCTGCAGGGGCTCAACACCCAGAATGCCCGGGGCCAGCTGGATATCCACGGCGGCGGCCTGCGCAATGCCGAGGGCTCGATCAACCTGATCGCCCCGCGCATCGACAGCCAAGGCGCCCTCAGCGCCCGCGATCAGCTGAATGTCACCGTTGGCCGCAACCAGCTGGACTACCCCAGCGGCCAGGTGCGCAACGTCGACCCGGCGAGCCGTACTCAGGAACAACGCATCGACGCCAGCCTGTTCGGCGCCATGCAGGCCGGGCGGATCAATATCGTCAGCACCGCTGAAGGTGCCGGGGTGCGCGTCGGCGCGGTCCAGGTGGACGGCCGCGACGGGGTCAAGCTGAGCTCCGCAGGTGATCTGGACATCCGCGGTCAGGCCGTGGACAACAGCCTCGATGCGATCCGCGCCGGGGTCCGCAGCCAGGGCGACATCGAGCTGCACGGCGCCAAGGACCTGACCCTGGCCGCCACCGATGTCAGTGGCCGCAACGTCAAGCTCAATGCCGGGCGCAACCTGACCCTGAGCAGCATCGAAAGCCGCAAGCTCCAGGAAAAACGCCAGCAATGGGACAAGAGCACCATCGGCATCACCTGGGAGACCTACGACGCCACCCAGACCGATAGCGAAACACGCCAGCACGGGAACAAGGTGCTGGCCCAGCATGACGCCGAGCTGAAATCCGGCGCCAATACCCGGATCCAGGGCAGCCGCGTCGAAGCCGGTCATAACCTCAACGCCCGCAGCGGCGGCGACCTGCAACTGACCGCCGCCACCGAAACCCACACCCAGCGCGACCAGGGCCAGCACCGCAAGCACCTGTGGAAGGAAAACTGGGACAACAGCAGCAGCCAGCAGCGCAGCGTCACCAGCCAGCTCAAGAGCGGCCAGCAACTGCAACTCGACAGCCAGCAGAATCTGCGCCTTGAGGGCGCCGAGCTGCACAGCCAGGGCGACATCCTGCTCGCCGCCAAGGACGTCGACATCACCAGCGCCAGCCGCCAGCAGAGCCAGAGCAACCAGCATTACTCCGGCGACCTGGTGGGCGGTGGCTTCTTCGGCAAGAACGCCGACGGCGACCAGGGCAAGACCGAGAACCAGGGCAGCAAGGTCAACGCCGACGGCAAGCTGATCGTGCGCGCCGACAGCGTGCGCATCAGCGGCAGCCAGGCCCGGGGCGGCGCCGAGGCCAGCGTTATCAGCGACAAGGGTTCATTGACCATCGACGGCGTGCAGGACACCTCCCACCGCAACAGCCACAGCAAGGACAGCAAGTTCTTCGGCATCACCAAGGATGAGAGCCGTCAGCAGCACAAGGACAGCACCACGGTCGGCAGCCAGGTGCGCTCGGACAGCAACCTCAAGTTGCACAGCGCCGAGGACCTGACCGTCAGCGGCTCCCAGGTCGCCGCTGCGGGAGCACTGGACGCCAGCGCCAAGGGCACGATCAAGGTCGCGGCCGCCGCAGACACCCAGCACGACAGCAGCAGCACCCAGAAGCGCGGCTTCGACGCCTACGCCAAGGAAAACGCCCCGGGCACCAGCCAGTACCGGGCCGGGGTGCGTTATCAGGATCAGCAGCGCAACGACAGCAGCGACAGCACCCGGCAACAGGCCTCCAGCCTCACTGGCGGCAGCCTGGCGGTCAGCGCCGGCGAAGATCTCAAGGTACAAGGCAGCGAGCTTGCGGCCACGGCCGGCGATGCCCGCCTGAGCGGCAAGACGGTGCAGTTGCTGGCCGCGGACAACCAAACCCAGAAGCACAGCGACAGCACCACCACCGGTGGCGGCTTCTACTACACCGGCGGCCTGGATCGCGCCGGCAATGGCCTGGAAGTGGCCCACACCAGCAGCCAGGACAGCAGCAGCAAGAGCACCGCGCAGACCAGCAACATCGCGGCCAGCGGCAACCTGACCATCAATGCCGGCAACCGCCTGAGCACCGAAGGCGCCCAGGTCAAGGCCGGCGGTGCATTGCAGGTCAATGCCGCCGAGATCGACAACCAGGCCGCCCGCAACAGCGAAAGCAGCAGCCACCAGGAGAACAACTGGGCGGTGGATGTCGGCGCCAACGTCGAATACAAGGGCGTCACCCGGCCCATCGAAAAAGCCATCCAGGGCGTGGCCCAGCGCAAGTTCCACCAGCCCGGGGTACTCGATGCCCTGGAACAGCCCAATGTCGGGCTCGATGTGGACGTCAGCCACCAGAACCGCCAACGCAGCGAAAGCACCAGCAACGCCGTGGTCAGCCAGCTGAGCGGCGCCCAGGTCGCGGTCAAGGCCGACGGCCAACTCAAGGACCAGGGCACCCAGTACCGCGCCACCGACGGCGCCGTGCAGATCAACGTCGGCAGCCTGCTGGCCAGTGCCGCCAGCGATACCCACAGCAGCAGCGAACAGGCGGTGGACGCCAAGGTTGGCGTGCGGGTCTACACCAACACCGGTGAAGACCTGAACATCCGTGGCAGTGGTGCCGGTGGCAGCAGCAACGTCACCAGCAGCACCGAGAAGGCCCAGGTCGGCAGCTACGCCGGCAGCCAGGGCGTGGACATCAAGGTCGGTGGCGATGCCAGCTTCGAAGGCAGCCAGTTCAATGGCGGCCTGGGCGGCGTCAACATCAAGACCGACGGCCAGCTGGCACTCAATCAAGCCAATGACCGCCAGAGCAGCAGAAACTCCAGCCTGCGTGGCGATGCCTCGCTGAGCCTGGGCACCACTCCGGGTAGCAGCGGCACCAACCTGAATGTCGGCGCCGGCTTGCAACTGGATCACAAGAGCCTCGAACAGCAGGACAGCCAGGCGCGGGTTGCCAGCATTCAGGGCCAGGGGCCGATCAACCTCAAGAGTGCAAGCGACCTGACGCTGCAAGGCACGCAGATCGGCAACGCCGCACGTCCCACCGGCGATATCACGCTGGACGCCGGCGGCAAGCTCGACCTGCAAGCCGCGGTGGACACCCACCACAGCCAGGGCAGCAACCTGGGTGGCGGCCTCACGGCCGGTGGCAGCAAGACCAGCAGCGAGCAAAGCAGCGGCAAGAGCCTCAACCTCAGCGCCAACTTCAACATCGGCAGGGTCAATGAAAACGACCAGAGCCAGCGCGGCGCCCAGCTCTACAGCCAGGGCCAGGTGCGACTGGGCAGCGCAGCCGAGGGCGACAGCGCCATTCACCTGCAGGGCACGCGCATCGACGCCGCCAAGGTGGTGCTGGATGCGGCCCAGGGCGGCATCTACCAGGAGTCGGCGCAATCCACCCAGGCCCACAACAACTGGGGCCTGACCCTGGGCGTCGGTGGCAGCATGGGCAAGACCACCCTGGCCGATGCCGGTGAGCACGACACGCCGAAAGTCGATCGCGGGATCAATGCCCGGGCCAAGATCGACGTCGATCAGCGCCAGAACACGACTCAGCACAACAGCCTGATCAAGGCCGATCAGGTGACCCTCAACAGTGCCGGTAACGTGCATCTGGCCGGGGCCAACATCGACGCGCAACGGCTCGACGGCGCCATAGGTGGCGACCTCAACATCGAAAGCCGCCAGGACCGGCTGCGCAACACCCAGGTCAATATCGACGCCAAGCTGGAAGTGGCGAAGAACCAGCCGGGGCTGGTGGACAAGCTGGCCAAGCCGGCCGGTCCGCTCAAGGACGACCTGAAGGCCAAGGCCGAGAAAGGTTTCGACAAACACCGCGAGAAGCTGGAAAACGCCGTCGACAAAGGGCTGGAAAAGGTCAGCTCGGCCAAGGACAGCGTGGTCGCCAAGGCCAGCGACGCCAAGGAGCGCCTGGGGGAGAAACTCAGCCGCAGCGGCAGCTACGACGTCAACCCTGAACCACGCGGCGCCTTCGGCAACGGCGTGGACAAGGCCAAGCACTACCTGGCCGACAAGGCCGACGCCGTGGGCAATCGCTTCTCCAGCCTGAAAGAGCGCTTCTGGCCAAAAACCAGCGACAGCTATTCGGTCAGCGAGAAGAACACCGCCGGCAGCAAAGTGGCCAATACCGCTGAAGGCGTCCTGTTTGGTGACAAGAGCGGGCAGAACTCCTATACCCCGACCTTGAACCTGAACCTCAGCCACGAGCGCAAGAACCGCGTGGAGCAAGCCTCGGGGATCAGCACCCAGCAAGGCGTCGACCTGAAGGTCAGCGGCGAAACCCGGCTCACCGGGGCGCGCATCGGGGCCAGCGAAGGTCGCGTCGAACTGGGGGGTTCCAAGGTCAGCAAAACCGACCTGGCCGGCTCGGAGTTGCGCGTGGACGTCGGCGCCAACCTGTCCAAGTCACCGGTCAACGTTGCCACGGGCAGCGTGGCCGAATTGACCCGCAAACAGGATGACGCCACCCAGAAGGACCAGTTGTTCAACCTCGGCCCGCTGCGTGTCGGCGCCCACAGCGACAGCCAGCTGCTGCAAGCCGGTATCGATCAGAAAACGCCATGAGGCTCAGGCCGCCCTCCTCACGGGGGGCGGCCTGCATAGACTCTTGATGGGGCCTTGATCGCGCCTTCAGGGGCATCGTGCGCCCCATGGATCCCGCCTTAACTTCACGTGACTGCCAATCGGCTGTAATACCTCCCCTTATTCGTTGTAAGACCTGTCTTAGATTGGGTTTTTCAACACTTTCGCAACTATTTCCGCTCCCGCCGCTGGGCTACTGTTCGGACTTTCCTTTATCGGCAGGAGGCCAACATGGGCTCAGTACTTATCATTGACGATCATCCCGTGATTCGCATGGCGGTGCGTATTCTGCTGGAGCACGAGGGGTATCAGATCATTGGTGAAACCGATAACGGCGTGGATGCCCTGCAAATGGTCCGCGAATGCGAACCCAGCCTGGTGATCCTCGACATCTGCATCCCAAAGCTCGATGGCCTGGAGCTGCTGGAGCGCCTGAGCAACCTGCATCAATCCATGCGCATCCTGGTGCTGACGGCCCAGTCCGCGGCGCTGTTTGCCAGTCGCTGCATGCGCGCCGGCGCCAGTGGCTATGTGTGCAAGCGCGAAGACCTGAGTGAACTGCTCAGTGCCATCAAGGCCATTTGCAACGGCTACAACTACTTTCCCAGCCAGGCCCTGCACCTTGACCGGCCCGCCCTGGGAGCAACTTTGGAGTTGGCCCAATTCAACTCGTTGAATGATCGGGAGTTGATGGTTCTGCAACTTTTCGCCATGGGCCAGACCAATAAGGAAATTGCCACGGGCATGTTTCTCAGCCACAAGACCGTCAGCACTTACAAGAAGCGCATCATGCAGAAACTGGCCACCACCTCGATGAATGAACTGGTGGACATGGCCAAGCGCAATGAACTGATATGAAGCCCCGGTTCCCGCTACCACGGTCGCAGCGAGCGGCCGGGCGATGATCAACACCCTGCTCCAGCCCGTTGGCATCATGTCCCTGATGTTTGTGTTGCTGGCCGCCTTGCTCAACCAGGTCCGGCTCTATCGGCAACTGCGCCAGCAACGCCAGCAATTGCAGGCGCTGGCCCACTCGGCGGCGGCCCTGGAGGCCGACAAGCAGCACGCCGAAGAGGCCGATCGCAACAAGAACCGCTTCCTCGGGCACCTTGGCCACGAACTGCGTACCCCGTTGAACGCCTTGATCGGCTTGCTGGAGCTGGTGCTGCGCCGCACCGGCAGCCGTTCGCCCCACCACGCGTCGCTGGAGCTGGCGCTGGGCGCGGCGGGGGACCTCAAGGAACTGCTGGATGACCTGCTGGACATCAGCCGGATCGAGTCCGGCCACCTGCGCCTGAACCCGACCTGGGTCGACCTGCGCGATTGCGTCGAGGGGCAGATCGCTGTGTTCCACGCCCAGGCCCGGCAAAAGCGCCTGGCGCTGGAGCTGCAATTCAACGCCCCCAGCCCGGAGCCCCAGGTGCTGATCGATGCTCTGCGCTTCAAGCAAGTGCTGGGCAACCTGTTGAGCAACGCGATCAAGTTCACTCAGCAGGGCGAGATCCTGGTCAGGGCGACGTTGCAGCCCACCACAACCCAGGACCGGTACGAGCTGCTGTTGCAGGTGCAAGACAGCGGCATCGGCATTCCCGAGCCGCAACGCCAGGGGCTGTTGCAGCCCTTTGCCCAGATCGACCCCGACAGCCAGTCGCCGCGAAACAGTGCCGGGCTTGGCCTGCCCATCAGCCATCAGTTGTGCCGGCAGATGGGCGGCAGCCTGAGCCTGCATGGACGCAGCGGCCCGGGCTGCGAAGCGCGGGTCAGGTTGCCCCTGAGCGGCCGTGGCGCACGGCCCGCCCAGCCTGATGCGGACGCCGCAGAGCCGCTCCCCGCCTCCACGGTGCCGCTGGATGTGCTGCTGGCGGACGATCACCGCGCCAGCCTGACCCTGTTGCAGGGCCAGCTGGAGTACCTCGGACACCGGGTCACCTGCGCCGAAGACGGGCGCCAGGCCTTCGAGTTGTGGCGCCAGGGCGACTTCGACCTGCTGATTCTCGACTGCAACATGCCATCGATGGACGGCTACAAGCTGGCCGAGGCCATACGCCAACACGAAACCTGCGAGCAGAGGCCGGCGATTACCCTGATCGGCTGCAGCGCCGACAACGACCCACAAGCGCTCCAGCGCGGCCTGGACGCCGGCATGCATGACTGTCTGGCCAAGCCCCTGAGCCTGGAACGCTTGAGCCGCCGGCTGGCAAGCCTCAAGCCCAGGCCGCGGGCCGACAGTTTCAGCATCCGCACCTTGCGGACCCTGACCCGTGGCAAGCCGCTGTTCGCCCGGCGCATGCTCAACGAACTGCTGCGCTGCTGCCAGGAAGACCGGCGCCAACTCGCACGGCTCCCGGCCAGTGATCCCCGGGCGTTGGTGGCCCTGGCCCACAAGATCAAGGGCTCGGCGCTGATGGTCAGGGCCGAGTCGTTGCAGGCCGGGTGCGAGGCCCTGGAGCAGGCGTGCCTGCAACCTGTTGCACGGGAGGCGATAAACGCTGCCGTGAACCGCCTGGACCGGGACCTGGTGCACTTCGCCCAGTCCTTGCACCGTCACCTGGATAACCCGGCACCTCAGCCTCTGAAGGCGCAATCCGGGACGCAGAAAACCATCGCCCCACAGGTGACGAATCCGCCGTGAAGCCTGCGCTTGCCAGGAAAATAGCAAAAGGCCAGTATTGCCTCGCCCCCCGTCACTGCAGACCAAACCCGTCACCTGCAGCCGCCAGGCCAAGGCAGGAACAGCCGGCCTTAACTATGCTTGGGCCTTGACCCTCAGCCTCATGAGCTTCTGGAGAGAATTGCAATGCCGAGCACGCCAAAGCCTGCCCTACGTCGCTTTCCTCTTCATATACACATCAGTGTGATGTTCACCCTGCTGATGCTGCTCACCGGAGTCATCCTGGGGATCTACAACTACCGGCAGACCACCCGCATCATCCTGCAAAGCAGCGAAAAGCTCTTCCAGCGCATCGAACAGGATGTGCAAGGCGACCTGAAGTCCACTTACGAGCCCATCCGCCATCTGCTGCGCCTGCTGGCCGGGGCCCCGGCGACCCAGAGCGGCAACCTTGAACAGCGCCTGGCCCTGCTCAGGCCCTTCAGCCAGTCGCTGCAGGACAATCCGAACCTGGCCTCGTTGTACCTGGGGTATGCCAATGGC
>Ga0194135_10000037_pt1 | contig 73394 bp, 56 predicted proteins | sample LitLau_LLRF_2013_FD_134024 | JGI IMG/M metagenome (GOLD analysis project Ga0194135, IMG submission 134024) | Freshwater sediment microbial communities in response to fracking from North America - Little Laurel Run_MetaG_LLRF_2013 (version 2) | ecosystem: Environmental > Aquatic > Freshwater >...
ATTTCAGATTTTGGACGGTAAAACTGCCTTTTGCATTTCTGACTTTTGCACCAGTTGACCTGATTTATCAAATTTAAAGTTTCTTTGCATAAGTGACTTTTGCATCAGAAACCCCAAATCCTGAGACCACCTTCAGTCCTACATTCACTTCTTCGCAAAACAAATGCTGTCGTAGATATTCTGTATCAAGTCTTCAGTGTTTCTCACGTTTATCAGTATGTCTTGTGAATTTATATTCAAGATGATTCTGCCAAACCTCTTGGGACCGAATTCAGTTTGAAATTAAATTATAACGTACAGAAGTACAAATAGTACAATTAGATATCAACAGTACAGTAACTATATTAGTATGCGTATATACTACAAACCGTAAGAAATAATTGATTTACTACAAACTTAATATAATCATTATTGTCATTGTAGCTAAATACGTTTTATAACGAACGTATACGTGTTGAAAGTAATTAGATACCTTGTTATACTGTAAAAGTCATCTTATTTAATTGGAAACCAATTACACGCCATGCTTTTTTGTACAAAACAACCGTCTAGGAACGTGTGAGTGTGTCTATTATCCTCATGAAATAGAGTCTGCGTCACTTACACAGAAGCTATTATTAATGAACGTCACAAAGAAATGTTTACGCAATGTAACAGTCCATTCTCCTGAGGTGACTTTCTCTCTACACAAACGATGACAAGAACAAACATAGTTTGCAATAGTACACGACCATAATAACTGTATGATCCCATCTAAAGTACACACAAAACTACATTTGCACAGCGCAACAATAAATATTTGGCCGCAGTATTCTATCTCTTGTCTTTTACCGTGCATAACTATATTGATAATGTACACGTGTATAGCAAGTCCAATATTTCTAAATGCATATGGATCATCATCACGTATGGACAGAGAGCAGAATATGAGTGAGATGATGTAAGCTATATCCGTATATTAGTCTCCCCAGGTCATCTCAACTGATTCATGCATCACAGTGACGGTGGAAAGAGAACAATACGGCTCAGGATCTAATTTTAGCTCAGACGAAGAATGGAATTAATCTGTCCATTAGTATTTATATATAGACATGTATAAAAAGTCATTTCTACAAATGAGTGAAGGAGTATTGAATCGAGTGAAAGTTGGCGATGCGAGCAAATGGACTCGTTTCATTTCCGAGTTGTTAGCTGTTGCATAAAGTAAATTGGAAAGCCCGTGGAAACCACTTCAACAGACTCCACCTGAGTAGCTCTTGAGAGGTGTGTGTGCCTATATATATTTGGTTCATGTTGTCCATCAGTCTAAATGAAAGTGCACACAAAAAGCACACCCACCACCTCAATGAATATCTCTCTCGCTCTTACTTTATTCCATATCCTCTCCTGCATTGTTGTTTAACTTTCCTCATGGTGAAATGGATGAAATGGGATTGTTTGTATGGAAATTACGGGCAATAAATTGTGTGCGAGAGATCTGCAAATATACCAATGAGCTTCGCAGGATTTGAAAGGGAGTGATATTCTATCATTCCCCGCAGACTGTGTTTTATTCTTTTTGCGTATCATTTTCAACTCCTCTCAAAATACTTTCTCTCTGGTACGACTTATTTCCATCAAAACCTGATGCTTCTTTAATGGAACTTATACGCTCTTTAGCGTTATGACACAAAGAATCTCTTACAAAATATTTAATTAAAAATGCTTTAGCCTACACGGTAGTTCCTATGTATCCCTTGTCACATAGCATGATTTCTGCATCAAGCCACTTACATTGTATGTAATTATGAAGCTCTAATAGTTGTGTGTGATTTCTCATTACACAAGCAATTACTGATTTCTATTCGCATTTTCATTGATTTTGGCAAAGTGTATTGGACTATAGCACTGCTCATTAGTACATAACGCTTTGTGAGTATAGTGAACACATAATTCTGTGAGTGAAGCATTCAGAATCTCCTAACACTTCTGGCTTTCAACTCCAACAGTTCGTAGAGTTTCTTAAGAAATGTCTACCCATCATCGCATTGTAACAAGACACAAGAAGTACAATTTAAACCCGACAGATACTTCTCTGGGGAATCTTTCGCTTGGAAAGTGTAATATTTCTTTATCAAAGTTAATATTGCATAGAAACTCACGTTTAGGAAGAATGTATCACGCAGAATATTAACGTATGTATATAGCCCGACTGGAGTGCATAGGAAAATTTGAATATTTTGCATTTTAGATTATGACCCTCCGCAGAATAGGAAACATGTTGGACGACTTAAGAGAAGGAAAGGCAAGCAAAGAGAGAGCAGTGGCAGAGAAAGGCTGGGAGTTTAGATAAAGAAATCAGACTAAACTTTCTCCAACTTCCCCTAAGCCCTCAGATCTCAATGGACACACGGTACACTATTGAGACACATGGTTGTTTCAACGATATTGCAATACCCGTTCTCATGAAAATTCAACAAGAGATGAAGAACTAGTTGAATGGATTGTTATACAACGTGTACTCATCATCTGGTAGTCGTTGGCTTTGCCTCTATACAATTCTCTCTCTTTGAATACTGACGAAAGACTGATCTTTCTCTTTCTAAATAGTTAAAAAAACCTCGTGTCTCGAATGCGCTCTATATATTATCATCATGTAAGTGAACGATATTTCGTAGCCTTGTTGAAATCAAAGAGATATTCCCAGGTGCAATTACTTTGTGCATAAAGGAAAGAAAGGAATCCTTTGTTGTTATAACAAATGGGGAAAGTGGAAGAAACGAAAAGGACAAGACGGGTGTGGGGCCCCATCCCCCCAAACAATATATCTTGAGTGCAATTCAATTTCAAAGTCTGACAAGGAAGTAGTAAGTCAAGGAGTTTTAGTTGATTCTCCTGAAACATGAATGTTAAAAGACATGTAGCCTCCATTATTCATAGACCTGCTCAAGACGAGTTGCATCCACTGAGACGGAATGCAACTTTCGAATGTTATGAACAATCCCATATTTCTCTACCAAACCTTACAGGTTTCTCCTCTCTCTCTCTCGGTCTTTCTACTGGATCTTTAATTTCACTTTCCCTTCGAGTGTTTCTACATTCAACATTTCGGATACAACTTCCCTTCTCTCTCTCTCTCGTTTGTTACATAGTTCACAAAAAACTTGTTTATCCTACTTGGCTCCTCCAATATTTTATATAAGGTTCTCTTGTATCTACAGAGAGATTATTGGCACACAGTATGGCCACTTGAATTCAAAGCACACTCTCATATAATATCATGAGACGTGGCCAAGTAATGTCAATATGATTCTTCTCTGCTCCTTCATTTCTTTCCTTCTTTACGTGCTGCTCCTTCTTGATAAGATTTACATGAGAAGAGTCTTATAGGCGTCCGTCAAAAATAAAGTATTGCGAACAATGGTGAATAATATTTTTACTGTAGTAAAGGGCATGTGCAAATCTTTACAATTGTGTCCTTTCCAAGTGAAAGCTACTGTGTATTCGCCCGTATTTCTCCACAAGATTCGCCTTAAATTATACCTGACTTTCTTTCCGATCAAATTTATGCTACAAGATGTTTACATCAACGCTGAGACACTGCCTTTCACCGGTACTTGTGTGTACATTTCTTCGAATTCTCGTAAGCTCTGAAAGAAAGTCTTTGAAGGTCTCTCTCCCTCATATACAAACACACGATAAAGAATATGAAGGAAACACAGAAGTTTTTAATAAAAAACAGAAAGACTCACCATTGGCAAACATGTCGACTAGTTTGCCAGGCTCTTTTCTAATAGTGCTGAGTTTGGTTGAGTAGATGATGCCTCCAACATTAAGCTCTACTATGGGGTCGTCCATATTGATTGAGCTTATTCAAATCACTTCTTGTTGGACTTGATTAGAATAAACCTGTCAGTTGGTTGTTTATGAACAAATTTTCTTTGAATTATTCGTTTTTCTTGAAGATTTTGAGTTTAGAGGTTCCAGAGAAGAGAAGTTTCAATTGGAGTCTCTCTCTCTCTGTAGTATTGATCAACTCCAAGAAGACTTGACTTGAAGATGCTGGCACACTCACCAAACTGAGGACGAGTAGTAGGACCAATTATTCGTTTTTCCTTTTGTCCTACCTGTATACTTGGATTGAAAGAAGTCTTCTTTTGTTATCGTCTTGGCCATGTAAGTAAGACAAAACTGATGCCTTGTTATGTTGACAGATGAGAGAGAACAAAAGTTTCAAAGACTCGTCCAGATTGTGAGAGAGAGAGTCAATTCCACACTATACAACAAAGTGAGTCCTTTGTTACAGTTAACGCTTTGAATCAATGATGACGATGACGATGAACAAGTCCCGAGTTCTTTGATTTGCTTTCACACACGTGTAGATGTGTATGTGTACTTTTATACTTAAGCTTAACTGACTTGTCTCTGTGTGAGATGTTAGTAACTCGCAGAGGCTGAGATAAGAATGAGATTACACACAACTCTTCCTTTTCTCGCAATTCCGCCTTACAACGCTGTGGAATTGTAAAAAAGTATTTACTCGACCGAAAAAAATAATCTTCTGCCAGTTATGTCCTTGTTTATTATGACAACTAAGAGATTTATTCGGTCTCGAGTTGTCATTCCATCTTCTTACTGGCACACACAGGGATAAGCCAAAGACTTTTATGTGGCTGTTGAGGACTTTTCATCGAGTTTACGTCAACGATTCAATACATAAGGGCACTCTCCTCAGCTCCTCTTCAAATATCCAATGCACTTTGTGTAATTTTATGTGTATATATATTTTTTCTTTATATATATGATTCCCTTAACTCGTCCCTCAGTTGTCAGGAGTGTGTATGAAAGAGAGAGTTTTGGTAGTGTTGCGGTACTGTTGCAACACTATAATCCGGTCCTGCAAAAATCCAAGTGGAGAAAGAGGTCAGGTTGGGATTTAATTCTTTGGGAAGGACATACACACAAGGAGCAGAGCAATAGAATTTTGTTCAGATTACGGGAAGATGTGTATATAGCCGAAGTAAAAGTCACAAAGTCATGTCGAGTATTCCGCACAAATACGACATGGGAGTGAGTGAGTGACAAGTTGGTGAAAGATTTTGAGAAATCACAGCCAACCACGACCAATGCAAAAAGATCAAATTGACTTTTTCCTTCCTTTTTGTCTTGGAGTGTTGTAGGAAGAATAAAGTGGACCCACAGGAATCTCCAACTTCTAAAAGAGTGAAAAGAGGGTTTATTTGTTAGTTTCAAATTAACTTTGAGCCCAAAAGTGCTGCATGCGTATTGATCCACAATGTATCCTAATCATCATCAGCGTCTATACATTCTATACACTCGAGTTACACTAAATGGGGATACAAAAAAGATACAAAAAATAAACTTGTTCAGCTCCAAACTCCATTAAGATTGGTAGAATAGAGAAACTGATTGGTTCTCACAGATCCAACTCGCAGTCTAGGATTTCTTTTCTTCGCAATAACCTGCGACCCTTGTATACATACACACGTAATGTACGTCGGTACGTACTTGCATCCGATCACGCTTTTTCAATTAGAACTCCTACCTAATAGTACAGCAGCGAACCGTGTCAAGCCGTTGCCATTATTTTCACAACTTTCTCCTACTTTCCCCATAATATTACACACACTTGTCTTGATGTCAAATTTCAATAGCCCACCACCATAACCACCACTGCCTTCTGATTCTTTGAGACATTTTGGACGAAAATGAATTCGAGACATTTCCCATCTGTTACATTTGAACTTGGAACACATGGAAGGAGCCCACATCAATCTCATGAAAAGCTTTTCTTACTTGTTCCTTTTGTACTTAGACGAAAGAGTGGCAGAGTGTGTAACGTATACCAAATCGATACACAATAACACCCATTCCAATTTATATCCTGGGTCTTTACATCACTAATGTAACTCTTTTAATCTACTCCAGATCCTAGCATTAACAAGGATTTTTATCTCAACTCACCTCCTTCCTTCCTTCCCCTTATAACCCGTCGGGCATACATGCCTGAGCTTTATATATACCTTTTTCACTATCTGAGGCTGTGTAGACAAGTGGCGAGATTTAACCAAATTCGTGTGCAGTAGTTCTTTTGAAAAGTTTGATTAAAACCCCCAAATCAATAATACAGAATATAGAGTCCTGAGTTCTGACTCATGGTGTTAAATCGGCTCTCTTTCTCTCTCTCCATGTTAGCTTGGCTTTCAATCGAGGAGCTCCATTAAAAATTCTTTCGCAGGTCTCCCAACTAAATATACCTTTGTGGGTGAAAGTCTAAAACACCAGCACTGTCAGCTAAACTTCATCCATTCATTTACAAGTTGAGGGAAACTTGCGAAATAAACCTACAGTGAACGACCAGAATTCCCCATGTGGATGAAAGTTCTATTCAAATAAACTCAGTTATGCAATTGTTCGATTTAGTGACCAAAATGAGATCCAAATTAGCCAAATTTGAAAAGATAGCGAACTATTTCTCTAGAAGAGAGTTTTTCAGGATCTCTCAGTAATTTATCAAAGAGAAAATGAATTGCCCCTAAAGCTCATTGAAAAGTGTACGTGGAAATATATCTTTCATATGCTTAATAATAAACTTGTCTATAATCTTCTTCTGATGTTGTACAATGTGTTTAGGAGGTACCTAAAAATGTGTCTCTTCTCTCACTCACCCCGAATCCTCCAATTACTACGAAACAGTTGAGTAGAATTCCAAAAAACCTCGCCTAACTTTCCACACGGCCTTTCAATAAAGAACAAATGAGTTTTGTCGCCACTAAGTGTAAACTAGACACTGTACGATGTGTCAATTCTATTTGCCTGCTCAAAATATCTTTCTAGAAGATGACACACTATCCCACAGAATCCTTTGTAATCCACTACACCTTCTCTTTCTCTCTTGTTTCATCTTTATTTTCCTCAAATTCGGAGTCTCTCACCACTTCCAACCTCTACAGAAACTTGTTTCTATCACGAACTCACATTCCTTGTTAGTACCTTCTGTATTGAGTATATAATAAAATTTAATACTCAATAACTGCATCATAAATAAGACTCAAGTTTTGTCTCTGAATAAACGACGACGATTGACCGGAAAACCTACTGAAATTTGTATCACGCTTTCTCCCCAAATCTTGCCACTTAAGTGAAAGTTCAAACAGTCTCCAAATTACACAAGTCAACATTTGTGTCTCAAAAACATTTTAATTATATGAACGAGTGGGACGCGGTATAAAGTATTCTGGAGTTGGATGTCTCTTTAAAATTAAACATAGGACCAACTGCAGAACTGTTGTTTTTCATTCCAAAACTTCTCTCTGGAGTCTACGTGATTTCAGGCAGTTTTGATGAATCTGAAGAGCATTTGAGGGGAGTATTAATGGGTGATATTAGTCATATTCCACCTGAACTACGAGGGAGCCAAATGAGTGGAGGATTTCTCAAAAAGCCCACGAGCAATTTGATGCTGAAAAGACAGGCTAAAGGGAAAAGTTATGAAGAGAGCCGTGCTAATTTGTACTCGTACAAGGATTGAGATGAGTGGTGACATGGGTTATTAAGTGAATCGCCACACAGACAGACACGGAGAGTTAATAGGGAACGTAATTCTGTGTTAAATCGAGGCTTCTCCTCGTCACAGGAGAGTAGAGAGAGATGGATTTCATCGAGTCGTAATCATGGCTCGAGGAAAGCTCAGTCAGAATCACGGATAATACACTCCCATTATTTCTCACAGTCAAACTTTGAGTGTGTTGAAATATACTTCAATGAAGATCTACACAAAGAGTAGCTTAAACCATATTATCTCTCTCTGTCTTCAAGATGAGACTACCTTGCACTTTACATGGTCCACTATCTCTATATAGTATATATATATATATATTGATCTTGATGACGCCTGAGCCACCTTGCACCTATTACTCTAGTATTACTTCCACAGCTAAGTGTCTATTGTCTGACCTGAAGAATCTGTATAGCATTTAAAACAGCAGGGAATCTCTGGGAGAGGGTTAGTTATGTGGTAATATTTCAGCCTGACTTACCTTCCGAGAGGATCACGAGAAAGTCTGAGGAGAATTCTGATGATTAGACAAAAGTGAGAGAGTTTATCGTTATGGGGAAACTACTTCCCACCTGCTGCGTTGGTCAACACTGAAATTATTTCCGTCTCTCGTTCCAATTACAACTTCGTTTGACTCATCGAGAGTTAAGGAAGAAAGTATAATTAGAAGACACGCGATCGTGAACAGGAAATCGTGTCGAGTAAGTAATTTGTCAAGTGAATATTTGGATATGTTTTTGCAAGAGTAACAATAATAAGCAGCCCCTTATTTCACTGACACATACTTTCCTTCAGAAAAAGTAACAAGTGATACAATCGAGACGATTATTATGATTGCTCCTCGTGCTCGACTCTTTTCTATATCTGTGTGTCCTAACACACTCGCACACACACAAACACACACAGGTTAGTTCAATGTGTAAGCTTCTTCTGTATGGATGTGTGTGTATATATAGTCAATAGCTCCTCAGAAAAGTTCGTGTTATGTGTTTCTCCAACCACAATGATTACTCTGATGATGATGATGACAGGGGAACATCAATTTATTTCCACGAGAACCGCCTTTCCTTTTCCAATTTCACTTAAGCTCTTAAAAGCTGGACTCTCTTCGTGGTGAAGGTGTGTGTGTGTGTATGTTGTTATTGTGAACCTTGTTTTTGAATTAGATCTGACGACTGACCCATATAAAAGGGTCAACGCGATGACAACGACGGACGACGATCGAGTAACCTAAATTGGATTTTTTGATTGGAACAACCGTCTTGGATGCTTGCACCAAAATCTTGAATAATTTTAGAAGAAGTCAACGTACAGGACTTGACTTGAAGGAGTCGAGTGGCTTGATGTTGACGAACTGAAGTCCTCAAAGGGAGTGGGAAAATTCCATGGTCGCCCGGGTATTTTCTCTACTTTCTCCTCTCTATCCAAGATCACGGGAAGACTACTACACCGAATTAGAATAGCAGTAAAACTGAGAGAGAGACCGTGGTGGATCTCTGCCACGGAGAAGTACCATCCCGGAGTCTCTCGCCGTTCCATTATACGAGAGAGAGAGAAGGGAAAGGGTATTTAGTGAGGTACAGGCTTCCTCTCTCTTTCCATATATACTCTCCTGCCAAGCAAACGGTTTAGGCTATCGATCTGCCGTCGTCTCTCTATATACAAAAGGAAGAACAGGGGGAATATGAACGGACGATACGGCGATAAAGAAAGCCATCGCTTTACGAACGTACACTCATGTTCAAGTGGCTCCATGTGTTCTCTGTATAAAGCATGATCCCGCATATTTCTGCAAAAACGGTCCATGAACTCACTACTACACCATTGTTCGTTTTCCCCACCGAACTCCCTTTTTCTAAGACTGATCTCGGAAACCCACTCTCATATTTTTTTCACTTCCTAAGAGAATGGAGAGAAGAAGAGAGGAGACTAGCCTCTTTCAAAAGCCAATTCAGAAGCTACGAAATCACCAGCGGTATATATAACCTATACGCAAGAAAGTAAGAAAGGACACATAAAACCTTGGCCACAGACTTGCGCTTAGGAGACTCCAAAGCAACAGACATCCTCCTGCTGCTGGATGGAAAGAGGCTCTCTTGCTTTTATATTCCTTCCAACATTCTCCACTCCAGTTCCCAGCCTCCCCACAAGTTTCCATTTGAAACACAACTCTTCCCAAAACCAACGCTATTTCCCTGCCTTTCTATTACACCGACAATTTATGCACATAAACACTGCAAAAATAGAATGACAGAGCCTCTTTCACTAGCAAAATGAACACCACCAACAAAAGTAGTGTATATACCTTAAACAACTGCGTTTGTTATATCAACAAGGGTATTCATTTCACCCATGGTGTCACAAGAAAAAGAACATGAAAGACTTGCATTTACAATCTGCCAGTTTGGCTGCCCCTTTCCAACAGTCTGCTGTGTGAAAGCAATTCTCCTTAATGGTAAATGGAGGAAAAGAAAGTGTGACGCAGACTTGCAATTAGCAACTAAGAAATTCCAGATAAGTCTGTTGTATAGTCTGTATTCCAGGAAAGAATCGATTCCAGCTTAGCACAATAGCACATACAAATTCGAGACTTTCTTCAGCTTTTCTTATACTATGCACTCTTTACATCTTCCCGCATAAGGGTCAATATTTTTCTAGCATTTCCAGGAAACTCACCAACTCACACGTAGTTTTCTCTATTCACTTGCTTGCATATTCTTCATTTCCCTCAGACCCAAAATGTCAAGTTGATTTCAAGACAATCGTCAGTTTAGAAGTTATTCTTCTCGTATCCACAGGGTTTCTTGAGATCCCCAGGGGTTACACTTTGTTGAATCATCCGAGTAAGCAACAACTTTATGCTCAGTTATCTTCTTCGTACATTTCTAATGCAATTCTACACTTTCTTGCGAGACATAAGAAAAGTGTGGTGCAATCTCATCGGCTCATTCATCCATTTGCTAAACCTAAGGACAATCTTATATTATCGTAAGATTACACTCAGAGCTCGAGTTGTCTCAACTACGGCTGCACATTCGTAAGAAATATAAATCACTTTCTAAATTGTATCCACCACCCCATCAGACGCTTTTAAGGCGTCTCTATAGGTGTACATGTATCTGCATTTCTTCAAGAACGAGGAAACATAAGTGGTAGCAGACCCGAAAATTATATCTGGTGGTGGTGGTGGTTAATGGAGAGTTTTCCACATTTCTTTCTCCCTGAATTGTATTTCACTGTTTCTACTGATTTTTTTCAGAAAATTTTGAACCTTATTGAATTCTGATGAGTCAATCATGTTGCACGCTTTTTTCTGCGAAAAAATGGAAACCAGATGGACTCGTCGTAATGATAATGAATCATCACACTGATGACGGACGGTAGTAGCTTAGATATATGTATTCAATATTTTACGCAGCTGTGTATTTGAGTTTTAATCAAACAGAGTGCTCAATTTTCTTCGAGTGTTGAAGATGACAAAGCTTAAAAAACCAAACTATTTGCATTTCAACTCACCCAATCCAATGTGCATTTCATGAGGTGAAAGGATTACTTTACACTTGTCAAAATGAGATTTCATTTTATAGTTTATTTCCGCATAAAATGAATCCAAACTTTCTCTTGTTGACGGCTGTACGGTTTACAGTCCACTTTGCTTGCCAGATTTAAACTGCTTATATTTTATATACTTTCTCTTTGGACAAAAATTTAGTGACAACCGCACAGGTGCATAGTTTAGGAAACTCGGAGAGTTGATGACAAATTAAGTTATTAAACAAGTTGGGAGTAAAATGTAGAAAGTTTGGACTCACCTCTTCTAAGGATTTTATATGTGAATCTGGTTTTACGTACCCGACAGAGACAGTGATATGCCTCGTAGAAGAGACCATATACGTTCAATTAATGTCATTTGAAAAGCCGTGTTGTCTCCCTCTCCTCTCAACTAATTTTAGTCCACTTCTCAGTTGCCAGTTTGGGTTAACCGTAAGTTACTTTTGAATGCCAGTAATTAATTGATATGATAGAAAATTGAGAGAGAGAGAGAGGAGAGAGGGAACGATCTGGTCGTATGTGCATAAATGACAATATATGATGTATGAGACAATCTGATCAGAATGAGCAGCAGAAGGTCCTTTGGGACTTCATAGATTCTGTCTAAAAAGTGTTAGGCAACATACATAATCCGTAATATTGATAAGGAATTCCGAATTCGTCTAAACAGCTCTAAGGATTCAATGCGAAATAATGCGTATTCATTCATTCGGAGAGACCATGTGCTTTTTCGAAGTGAAAGTGGGGACAGAGAAAGAATAAAGAGAATCGAAAAAGAATGTGAGTTCCTCTGCCTGAACTTTGGATCGAATGGAATGAATGAGGTAGCAGCTTCGGCGCATGAAGTTTCACCCAGCATTCTTCATTGTATTCCATGCATCCTGTGGTAGAGTTCATTCCAGCGGCCTAAAGCTTTCCTCCACATTGCAATCCTCTCAGGCACCTTTCATTCCCACCAAGCAGCATTTCCGAAGAAATCTGGGAACAAAGAATTTTATTATGTCACGTTGCACTCTCATTCAACGTACATTTATATAAAAGGAATCATAATGTGCTATTCCTTGTGTTCACGTTCCAATGCAGCTTTCATTTACTTGATACCTATAGTACACTGACTGAGATACTACCCTAACCTCAATATGGGCACTGGGTTCATTTTCACACGCTCCAAAATCTCAAAATGGAAGTATAGAGTTACTAAAAGAATATTCAATTGCTCTAAAGAATAAAACAAACACAGCAACAGCAGGTGATGAACTAGAGCATACTTTCACTGCATTAAGCCAACTCTTGGATAAAATATCGAGAATTATTTCACTCAATAATAACTTGTATTTTGTATTCATTTATATATCTTGTAAACCTGTCAAAACTATACACTATATGTAGACACTGTAAACATTAATTAAATGTGACTTGTTAACACGCATCATAAACTACATATACTTGGGCTCTGACTGAATGATTGAAATCAGAGTTTCTGGGAGCAATAAGCGACTTGCAGTAACTACCACGGAGAGACGGAATAAGCTCTGAGATAAAATATACACAGTATGTTTGCAAATGTCATCGGAGTCATCACCATATTATAAAGTAAATTGTGTCAAGTAAAGCACTCTGCCCCTAAATGGCGACAACAAGGTAGTTTTAACACATTAAGTTGAGAACTTTCTATCTTATTGGATTTATACTTCTGGAACTTTTAACTCTCTTCATGACAAATAAATTAGCGAAGGAGAGGGACGGAAGTGAAGCGTAATCTAGAACTGCCTCCACATCTCTGGAGGCTGACAACGTACGTACGAAGTACGTCCTCACTTCTTCGTTACGGTGAGTGAGCAAAGAATTTGATCTGAGCTCACGAGAACCCGAGAATAAATTGCTTATTGTATAAGCCCGTCTTTCTCAAAATTGTTTCTCTAATCTTACTCAGATAAATAATATCCCATGTAGTTTCTTCACGACAGAGACAAACTCAATTTTTCCCCGTCGTTCAAACTTTAGATAAGCCAAATACCGGAAAGACATAAATGCATACTTATATCGGAATAACATCGAAATGGATATACATTCTCGTTTTAACGGAGAAGAAGACTTCCACACGAGACTTCTCAAAGAATAAAAGAAACCTCTGTTGTCAACATATTATCCTTAACACATCATCACATTGCACAATGTATACAATGCTTACGAGAGTGAAGAAATCCCCGTGTGTCCCGTGCTGATTCCCTGTTGTGTATCAAACACAAGAAGAAATACACATCGCATCCTCTCTCAAATTCATACACTCATTTTTTGTTTCTTAATCATTTTTGAACTTTTCCCAACACTTTCACTATATAAAACATGAGAATAAGACTATAAAACTACCTCATACTTTCCTATCTCTGATTTCCCTCTAGCTGTTACTACTTTCTAAGTGTTGACAACACAATAGCTTCTAGACTTTTGTTTTCCTTGCTCGTCAAAAATACTCTACAAGCTACAAGCTAAACAAACACGCACTCATATCAAATAAATAAAACTACACGCCTTTTATAATAGAGTGAATTTTACGCAACAAACTTTATCTTGCTTTCTTTAAACAACGAGAGAAACTTGTGTTGCTTTCAAGCCTCTTTGTGGTATTTATATTTTCTCACTCATTTTTGATGGTGAAAGTATCTTAGAGCCTATATAAGCAATACATTGTGCAAGTGTTTACACCACGAAAAGAATAGTTCATTCGACAAATGAAACGGTGCGTAATGCTCGTCGGTGTCTTGGTCAATGAGATAATTCAGTTGAAATGTATTTCCAAAAAAGGAAATTTCTGTAGGAGAACAAGGCGAGAAAGTATATAGTGTAGAGCCTTCTGTTTGCATCCGTGGAATTCGAGACAGTCATGGTAGACAAATATTTTGTTCCCACGCGAAGTAAACCTTTTGTTGAAACCAAGTCAACTGTAATCACCAGGAGATTGGAAATTTTTCCGCAAGTCGTTTCTGCTTTCTTCCAAAGTTTGAATTGAACGGGTATTTACTTTACTATCTGTTTAACAGACTCTTGAACACACACTACTTCTTTTTTCTCCTCTGACTTTTAAAAACATTTGAACATGTCGAATTGAACATCTTTCGTCGCTCTCGTCGTTCTTTGGTTCATCTAGAATGCTGAATTTTTCCATGGAGTGTACTCGACGGTTTTAACACATACGTGCTCTTATATAAGAACGAATAAGAAGTTATTTGAATCTGGAAATGATATGAATCTTCTCATGGTTCGATAACTCCACATAATTTTTGTATGAATAAAAAAGCACACATAACGTTAACTCCTGGGTAGATTATTATCACTGGCATCTCTATGCAAATACTTACCTACAATTAATTATGTTACGAAGTCATCCAAGTTTATATATCATGAATAAAAAGTTAGAGAGAACACCAATATATATTCCACACGATCCGAAATGTGGAAGATATCCAAGTTCAACGCGTGATGTTTCCTGTTATTGCATATTAAACTACTTTGCCATGACATTCTTACATGACAGACAACATTCAGACATTTCAGGGTTCATAGAAGAAGAACTAGCATGGCACAAAGATAACTTTCTTTAAGCTTTATGACCCAAGCGGAATGGATCATCCTATAACCACACCAATAATATTTAGTCATGAGAACTACAAAGTAATTGCCAAGATAAAGAGTAAAGGCCATAGCCATCACTTTTACTCTATTGTTGCTCCAGGATGAAATGAAATTCCGTGGAATATCGTTAAAACTTCAGTAACGTATACCCCATCCCAACTCCTATTAACAATCGTCATCTATTGCGCTCTCGTGAAAGTTCCAAACTTTTATTCTCTGATAGTTTAGAAACTTCTCGATGGCTTTTTGACACCTAAATTTTTACCTCAAAATTATTCATTTCTCAGAACATTTAAGTGGAAAACAATTATGTGGCAAGATGTGTAGATAACCCAGAAACTAATTTCGTTTGTGTTCAGAAACGCAAATATTATTATAATTCTTCGCCTGCCTCTTGGTCATGTTTATATTAGGTTAAGTAGTATTGTCTAATAAAATTTTCGGAAAGGATACATGATCTCCCATGGGAATGAAAATAACACAAGATAACGTCCAAAAATGCCCAGAGACTAACTTTCATCTAACAAGCATATGATCGTAAACCTCATTAATAAAATAAGCCTACTTTTCTCGTCTGCTTCAGAGTACCAGACAACTAATTACTATTATCGTTACCCATTTCCCATCACAAGCAGAAAGATGAATATAACTATAAAACCAACGACAAACCAATTTATCTTGGATGAAGTTCACTACTTATCATCATCATAGCTGGTGGTGCAGACGCTTTCACCTGTAATCCGTCTAATTACGACCACACACCAAATAATCCGTTTGAATTTACACTTTCTGGTGAGATCATGCTATCGAAAATTATCTCCTCTTTCGTTAGTATTTCTCTTTGCGTTAAGGCCAACGTATAGTTTGAGATATTTTCATGAAACATTTTCGGATTTTATATCTGAGATCTGACTACCTCTTTGAGTACCTCTCACACTAAAGATAACAGCAAATGTAATATGAATTGAGTTTGGAACCAGCGATTAGTTCTACATGGTAGCAATTTGTTTCATGACAGCAGTAGAATTTAATCACGTTGAATCGCGAAATTAACCTGGTTATGCAATTAAGCACTGCCACTAATGGAATTTCTAGATATTTATAATCTCACATTATGTTATATTTACTATACCAGCACTAACCATTGTGGGGACAACCACCTTATCCAAAATGATTCATCATCCTGAGCACAAACATACAACCAAGTCTGGACGCATTGCAATAAACATGTTCTAGTCGTGCGATTTCATGAAAGAATGCGGTGTGCTTTTTATATTACACCTGTATGGCGTATACTAAAGATGTAACATTATATTGGGCTTTATAGTTTGGGAGGACCCCGTAGCAATAACAATGGTTACCAGTCAATAAATAACTTGGGTGCGAATCTGCCTTCATATCCTGTCAAGTGAGATTCTTTGCGTGTTTGCATGACACACAACTTCGCGTAGTTGAGGAATAAAGTTTAGCGTCCAGGAGCAACTGTGACTGCGATCATTTTTTCGTACTCTCTAGTACCTGCAACATACACACAAACCATAAAACATGGAAGAATCTCTCTAAATCAGCGAAGGTTTTAGTCAACAGTGGATATGGTTATTATTATTATGAGAATGGATGGATAAAACCACAGAGTAACGTGATAGCTTCACTTGGACAAGCCTCTTTCTTATATACCTTCTTCATGTCTTCTTGTACTATGTACCTCTTTGGTCGTTCACACTTGGTCTGCTGGTTGGGAAAATGCCTCAGGATATTCGCTTATACTCTTCTTAAGTGTGTATTATATACCTTCTCCCGTCTTCGACATCCTCAGGTACATAAAAAGTCTTGGGATTGGTGGTGGGTTAATTTAAAAGAATTTTGAACGAGTTCCGAAATCAGAAAGACATCTCTTCAAAGAATTTAATATGTGTGATCTTGTTGGAAAGTCCATGCGGGTAATTATCTATTGTTTTTGTGACTCTCCACATATTTTTGGTTCCGAAAGATTTAACTCGCAAGCTTAGTGAGCAGAGGAGCAATGGAGCTGAATGTAAGAGACAAATTCCGTTTAGGTCTTTTAAAAAGAAAGCTATGACGGGATTACGATAAGTGCAAACAATCAATCATGCTCAACTCTTATGCACACTCATTCAACCCTGTCAAAGTCTCCTTCGTCGTGACTTTCACTCCTCCGTTCAACTTCCACGCAAACTTGTGTTAATCCGATTACTTGTTGCCATAACGGGTGTACATCAAGCCCTTGTCGATTTTATTGACTCCCTTATATCCAGAGGCTTAGAAAAATACTCGAGGTTAATGGATGAACTACTTCTTCGTAGATTGAGCAAACAATCCTCCGGAGATCCTCTCGTGTGTAATCATTTTTCCAGTTCATACACTTGTCTCCCCGAACGATAATCTCATTAAGGAAATCAAGAGTTCTAAAGTTCCTCTTGACCTTTGCGTGCTTCCTAAGGTCCTTTACTTACAAGAATTTTATTGTTATTGTTTATTCCAGGGTTTCCTCGTGTCCCGTGAGTGAGATGAGTGTAGCTGCTGAAGGGAGCGATTCAATTTTACAGCAAGTGTGATTTATATATATACATATATGTGGAGATTTGGGCCAAGTTTTCTCACGGAAAGGATTTTGTCCTTCGTACTATGAGGGGAAAGTGAAAAGATGAGTGAAAGACGAGCTCTCCTCGATCCAGACATGTACAAAATCTCTGAAGAAGACTCACAGGATGAAGAAGTTCTTTCTGGGCTGAGTAGCAAAGTGACCGTTTCATTAACCGTCAGCAATGAAGGGAATAACAATTTGCCAGCAAAAGTTAAGCCTATTCCTCCAGTGAAACCAGCGTTCCTAAGAAAAAATGTTATCAGTAACAATAATAACGGGAGCACAAAAGATGCCACTGGTTCTGGCATCAGTAGTAGTAGTGGGTTTAGTGCTAGTGGTTTATTTCCTACAAAGAATGCGAACAAAGACAAGACTCCAGTAGTTGTATCTACGGATCCAAAAAAGAGTTCTAGTGGAATGGGAGGATCCAGCTTAATTTTTCACAGACATAACCGTTCTTCTTCGAGTACAAAAAAGCATACATCATCAAGACAATCTGGGACTGCTTCGGATTCCGTAGAATGGCCAAGTAGTGGGAATAGCAGTAGTAGTAGCGAAAACTCCGGAGAAGTTTCTACAGAAGAAGAGTGTAGCAACAGCAATCGAATGGGCAGCTCGACAAACAAGCATTCCAGTCGTCACTCCTACAAAGAGCTGAAGCGAAAAAAGAAAGGGAAGTCGCAAAGTAAAGAGAGTGGTGGAGGTCCCACATGGAGGAATCAAAGTTACCAAATGGGAGTAAGTGAGACAGAGACGGATGACGAGGAATCGGAGACTTCATCCGGTTCCCAATCCTGCTCTTCCTGTGATAATCATCGAAGGAGTAGGCGGTCGTCAAATCAGTCCGGACATTATTTAGAGTCCGATGACAACGACGGCTCTAGTTGCAGTTATTCATCTCAATATAGTTCTACCGACCACCCAGATGACTCCGACCTCGACTGCTTAGACGACGAAATGGCTAGTGATCACTTGGAAGATGAAATCGCCCTCACGCTTATGTAAGTCTTAATTCTCCCTTTCCTAGACGTCGTCGCAACTTTTCTTAATCCAACACGTGCGATGATGACACAGGCTCAAACATCAAAAGATATGTTCATTTATCATCTTTCTAACAACCAACCACACCCGGTCTTTAATTAAGACCTTCATCCTTTATACGTATACACATATACAGTAATACTTTTGATACCCTTCTCTCTCATATTTTGCAATATTCATTATTGAATTCAGCTCTCGAATTCTAACAACGATCGAGAGATGTGAGCATACAAAAACTAGCTTGTGGATGTTTTCTTTTTGTAACAGCCAGAGATTTTCTGAAGCCATTCAGCTATTATAATGATACCAATACTCCTCACTCACGCAGAATTCACTGGAAATCTAAACAATCTGTCATTTTATCTCAAGCCTTTCACATATATACTCAAAAGACTGTTATTGACGTGACCTCATTCAGACCGTGAGCTTTTTATTTGAAATCCATGTAGCTCCATTTCAAACTTTTGACTTTATCCACGATTACATCTCACAAAATGCTGATATGCCATAAAATTTTATATGGAAATCTTTGTTAGGTCGATGGGATTATTATAAGAAGAAATAGATCTCGCAGTTCTTCCTAAAATGATCCAAGAAAACGTTGTTTTCATGTGGTGTAAGCTTCTCTGAAAGGATTGTTTTATTGTATGTGGTGGTGCAATATGGAATATAACTAATGATTTATGAGAGTTCAGTGTATGTTTAGAGTGCTCCGATTTGCATATGAACTAGTTCTTTGACCATATTCACATACCTATTTGAAGAGCATTCGAGGCAGGGCAGAGATTTATCTGGTGAAAAATCTAAACTCACGAAGAATACCTTATATTCCTCCCACTGTTGAACCGAGGAGGGTCGTACTCATTGTATAGTAATGTGTGATCATTTAACAATGTTCTGATGAATTTCAACAAGTTAGACAACCTCTTTCACATCTTGTGTGCTCAAATTTATTCCTAATGTTTTATTATCCTCGAATGTATTTGTTTTATTGACGGTTAATGGCTAGTACACATTAAAACCTCACCTAAGGCTAAGGACCTTTTCATAACTTGTGTTAAGCTTTGAAACTTAAAACTGTGCACATTGGGGACGCGAATAATGGAGCCTGGCCTCGATTGTGTGAAAGCATGGTTGAGTGTTATACTTTGGCATGGTTGAATTCATCCCAAAACTTAAATCTTCCTTTTACAAGACAAGAAGACCCACACGAAACTCTACTTGGAGTCTTATAGGACACTCAGATTACCGTTGATTCTCATTCCAAACATGCCTAGAAAACAATAGGATTTCACACGTTGTATTATGTGGTTATCTCGCACCATCAAATAAACTAACGATAGTGTGCAGTGTGTAGAAGAAGTGGGAAACGTAGAGAGGAATAAGCCAACCATAAAATTGAAAAAAGGAATGAGTACAACTGACGATTCAATTCTCATGCATCATACTTTCTACAATAATCTCACATTTTGCTTTCTCCAAGGCCCGAGTTGATTTTCCCTCACTCTAAATTTAATTTGCACGAGCCTTCAGGCCCAGAAATCATTTTGGTCCAAGGTTGTCAAAATATTATTTGGTCTTCTCAACTGGCGGAATCAATGAAAAACACACAGCTCAAATATCGTGCACCGTAGAAAACTATATACGCATTTTAAGTAAACTTTACAGCTCAACCGGGTAATTTTGTAATAGTAGTTAAATTTGTTTAGGAATATTTCCTTCCGGCATGAGTGGATGTGAAATAAATTAGAAATGAAAGGACACAAGAGAGAGAGAGTATGTAGAAATGTTGCTAACTTATCGTGATGGAAATCAAGTTGAACTGGCCAAATGGAAGCTTCCATGAGGGTTTAACATTCATACCCGCATTCACATCATTTTTCTATTCCTTTCGTACTTCCACTTGAGAGAACTTTAAGTCTCAAATTCTGTAACTCAAGAGGAAGGCATTCAGGTCCAAAAGTCTGCGTACATGTTTCGTGAGGTGCATACACTTGAGAATAGGTTACTTGTGAAAAACCCAACTGACGATGAAGGTCCAATGAGGAATCTTTTGAACGGTGATGGAATTACGAGGAGAGCACACACACTCATACACATAAGCAACCGGTTCTCCTAAAGATAATCTTTGCTACATCAGCATCTGTAGATATATAAGTATAGGAGGGCGATATTTTGGAAGATAGATCTTGGAAGACTCCAAAAGACGTTTCCAGTAAAGAGAGAATTAGATTTAATCGACAAATTTAATAAAAATGTACTAGCGTTAGTGTCTACTACTAGTGAACTTGGCCACTCAAGCAAATAACGGTTGCTCAACAAAACTGTGTTTGATGCAGCTCATGTCACACTTCTTTTTCTGCGGTACCTTCTTTCGTCTCAAACTTTTTTAAGATTCTCTCCATGGCCGTTTTAATCCGGTCCCTCTAAAATTATTAAACTTTCTCCGACCTAATAAGGATAATGTACTACAAGGCTGCTGCTGAGCAGTAATCTTTCCTTTTTAAAACCAGTCACGAGCCCATTTCTTAATTGCATTCCAAAGTAATCTCACCATTTGAGATGGAGAAGACTTTTCCAAAGCCGCAGGAAGGAAAAGATAAGAAAGATTTTTCTCTCCGTGAAATGGCATTTGGATTGCTCACTTAAAATCAATTCATTTTGTTCGGGCTCAGCAGCTCAATAGATTGTTGGTATTGATTTTGTGATTTCAGAACGGAAAATGAAATTAAACTGTGGACCCACCAAGATGGAAGTGTCTTGTATTGTGAGCCATTCAACGAAAAGGATACCTTCGAACCTGAAGGATCCTGCGACATTACTTTGCCCTTTGAATCGCATACAGAACTCCAATCTGTGCGGACTAAATCTTCTATTTTACCTCAGGAGAAAGCATCGATCCCCCGGTCATTAAATACCACAGGAAGAAATGCAGACTCTGAAGTGGGTTCATCCAGCAAGTCTCAAAAAACCTACAGTGGTGAGTGAGACTGCTCTATGTAATTCTGATGCAGACATGTGTGTGTGTGGATATGGCTCAAAATAACTCTTCTTATGTTCGTGAACACCAATTAGGGAAAATTTCACGCCTTTTGAAGCGAGGAAAGAGTTCAAAGGAACACCACAAAGTACCACAAGAAGAGGCTCGGTCGTCGTCATCCACTAATAGGAAGGAAGAAGGGAATAAGAGTGAAGGGATAAGGTGTAAAGGAAATGGAACGGGTGGACCAGAGAAAGTCTTCCGTTTCAAAGACGAACACGACGGGGAGATACGTCAAGTCGAGCTCACTATAACTTCATGCAGCAAACACAATCTGGGTCGAAGGGCCACTATGGTCGAGTCATTGTTAGGAATCGTTCCTAGCAGGTTCTCCTCGCAAGGTAATTCTACCACGTCATCTAGGGTAACACACCAAGGCTGTCAGCAACAACAACAACAGACCAATGCCACAAGTGCCACTGACAGACAGTCGCTCCACAATGTAAGTCTATTATTATTATTATTATTTGCTCCCACCTTTAAATCATTTACTTCATCAACTATTCCCCGTTTTTCTTCACATGCATCTTCCCATTCCCACGTCCAAATGGTGTAGTTTGCTAAATCACACGCAAAAAGCTTTTTTGCTTCGGGTCTTCTTAAACTTTCTCTCTCTCTCTCTCTCTCTCTCTCTCTCTCGTGCATCAGACACAGCTAAAAGCACGGTTTCCTTAGAGGTCGCAAAAGAATGAGCTCCCTACAATGCCAAAGGAAACTGTCTCGCTGGAATGCTAAGCAGATTTACACAAGAGCACTATATGTTCGTTGTAAATAAACTAAACTCCGACACCCTTTGTACGCTTTCTTGGCCTTTAAGCAAATCACTTAAAGAAAGAGGAAACATTTTTAGCAAGACCCAGTCCATTTTTCCTCCAACTCGTCATCGTCAATATGGAGGCCATCATCTTTTGTTAATGGAACGGGAGAAAAAATATTTAGAGGAAGAAGAGTACTTATCTCAAGTACGAATCCGGAAAAAGCTTTCCCTCGGTGTGTTTGTGTGTGGGTTATGGACGATATGTATAGGCAAGGAGCTCATCAAACCGAAGGACTGTTCATGTTGCAGTGGATGAACTTCCTCACAGTGTCATTTCATTTATTATATTTTCTCCATCCTTTGTATTATTTCTATAGTATTGAACACGCCGCATTACCACTAGTCTAATTTCGAGGCGTGGGAGAATCACACATTCTTATTGTCCATAGGAATTGTATGTATGTCTGTATAATATATACTTCACAGACATACCGCATACACACACAAAGACCACTTGAGGTGAAAGAAAGAGTTACAGTCTAAATGGACCCGTACTTTTACTTTTATTGCTGTCTTAATGTCTTTGCAGATGAACTTGAAAAGTAGAACCGCTTGGTCTCAGCATCTTTATGGTCTATTTAACTCAATCTTCCATCTCCCTGTAATGAACTTTATTCCTCCCGAGTAAAACCACACGTTTCTACTTTCTTTTCGTTAGAATCGATCAACCCGAATTGAGACTGAGGATAGGAGGATTATGGTCGCTGGATTCATTCCTGATGGACCTGCAGCTCGGAATAGGCTTATCAAAATTGGTGAGTTTCTCTAACATACATACATACATACATATATATACACTCTTTGTATTCGACTGTTGGACAAGTATATGTTACATTCTCGCCTTTGTACTTTCTCTTCTCTATGAATAATTAAGCAGTATACTCTAATTTGCACTCACCGTCAGATATACATGCATACGGCGACATTCCGATACACATTCATTTACAAAAACATTCCTTTGATGTGCATCACTAAAGTGGTTCACTGGACATTCTTCTATCAAATTTTCCTCTTAACGTATCGACTCACACCCATATATACTATCTATCAAATATTCAACATTCCCAGGGAATAGTAAGTGAATTACACGAGCCTTGATTGTATTTATCGAAGTATCTCTTTGTACACATCCCATGTTACGAATGCCATTTGAGTTCTTCTCAGCATTACATTCAGTTCAGGCAGGCAGACAGATTTAGGACCGCTCAGGTTGAACAATGTAGTCCGTGTGTTATGTGAGAGAATTCCTGGCCTGCGAGTAACTCAACGGAACCCTTGTGTGTTGTGTGAGTTACCAGTTATACCTTGTCAGTGAAGTATTTCTCTTTGCCAGTTACTATGTACGCTATTGTAGTAAATTTTATGTATGTCTTCTGGTGAGAATAATCCAACGAGATTTCGAAGAAAGATTCCCGTGAGTTTCTTGTGATTTCTGATTGTATTTCGGCAAAACAGGTGGAAACTGCTGTAAGAGACACTGGCAGAGAGTGTCACCTTCATGTTCAAATATCCAAGCGACGTGAAATACATATGAAGTCATGGGAGTATAAGGAGAAAGTAAGTGAGAATCTACGTAGAAACTAAAAAGGGAAATAAGAGCAGCCTTCCCATTTGCATGTCAAAAGAGAAAGTGAATATTCCACATTTTTCCATCGAGGGACCACACAAAAATTCCATGTAAATTCCTGTGCTGCCATCGTGACCGTGTCTACAGAATTTAGTCACGGATAGTATATAGTCTGACAGAAAAGGATTTTCATTGTAATGGAAAACTGCAAGATCCCATTTGGGCTGATGTTACATGTGGAACCTTCACGAGCAATTTATATAATGTATGTACCTGGGCAAAACTTAAAAGTTCCACATTCGGTGGGCAAATGAAGGCTAAAAGAGATGATAGTATGTAGAGACAGTTGAAATTGGAAGTTTACAGTTGCCGTCATGAGAACGAGCGGACCAAAGCGAGGCTGGCATAAAGCCATTACACGATCCCATAATGACCATGCATGTATGTATATAAGGGTAATAGTGGAGGTGATGGGAAGCTGGAGGAAATAGTAATCTGGAAGTGCAGTGGGCAACCCATATTGCCATAATTTAATAAAAGGCCTGAAGTTTAGTGCAAGATCCTAATCTATGACTCTCGAGCCATTGGCTGCTGACCTACAACCTATGTGGATTGGAATGGGAAATCAGAGGAAATGAAAAAATGGGCTTTGTGTGTTATCCTTGTCCCTTGGGACTCACGATAGGCAGCCTTTCACCGCATACACCTCTTCCTATAACAATAAATAACTCTCTTTCTCAAATCCATGTATTAACGCATACCGTACACACAGTCACACACGCAAAGACAAACTAGTCGGACACAAAAAGGCAACAACTTTCTTCCGAGTGATTGAGACAAATAGAAGCTAACTGACTTACGCTGAGGGACGACACGGCCAGGATGAGGACATGTCTGTGTCTTAATTTCTGCTTCGACCTTCGCAAAACTACTCAATTTCAATTAAGTTGACAGTGGCTACTTTGGTGCGCTTAGTGGTCGACCTGTCGACCCTCATTATCTTATGACGTCTATTTTCTCACCCTTCTACAGGAGATTGGTTGCAACGAGTGAACGGAGTTTTGGTCGACTTTAACAACGTTAATGCCGTCTTACTAGAAGCCATACCGCAAGAAACAACTAATTTCGAAGCCTCTCCGTTTAAGGTAAGACCTCGCCCTCGCTCTGCTTCTTACACGGATATATAATTCCATTTCACTAGACCTGTCCCTCCTAATGCCCTATTTAATGTAGATAAATTTACCCTTCGGAAAGCATGAGAAGAATACACACTTGGTACATGACTTCTATAAATAATGAGAGTGCCTAGACATATATCCCATAAATTTCGCCAACAAATTCTTCGCTTAGAAATAGAATAGTCTTAGGGGAAATCAGCAGTTGATGAGATCTTTTGCCAGACGTTTTACCAAATCTCCCTCATCTGGACTTACAAACCACATAGTAATAATAATAGCGCCTAACTTGGTGAAAGCAACATACACATTTTATATGATTCCGATGGCTCTAATGATTCTGCTAGCGTTGCCCTTGCGGTTCGACTATTTTATTGTGGCTACAGAACTGCATGATTAGCAAAGAGTTATATCCTTGTTCTTACACTCTCACCATTCTTTACATAAGTACTCGGAGGCATTGAATTATTCTTCTCTACCAAAGCCACACGTAGAAACACAAGGGAAACAACAACAGCATAAATTAATTTGGAAGCAATAAAACCAACATAAACTACATGACACGAATATCTGTGCTTCCTTCCACTTTCAAACCCACGTCTTTCTTCATCTTTACCCAACGGCTCTTGCAATTGGAAGAGTACTTACATAGCAATATTACGAAGCAACAATAATGTGCCCCGCCCAATAATATGAAAAGTGATGTATGTGCAACTTTCATGCGAGTTATTATTGTTTGCCCAAACTCCTCTGGAAATATTCTTTGCAAAAGTTGCAAAAACGCTTGTTTTAATCATTACCGTTTTCTTTAAAAGTATCGTATTTCAGTTGGACGTATTCTTGCGAGGTTATTTCTTTAACTGATACTTTTTCAGCGTCTAAATACTATGTATGACTTACGTAAACTCTGATTTTCTCACGTTATAATTTATACTTTTGTACACACTCAGGATTCGAAGGATGTATCAAAAGGTTTTATACAAAAAGTTTTCTAAAGCTTTAAAGTACAATAGAATGTCTTTAACAAACTTACTTGCGTAAGTAAAAGATTTAGGTTTAAAGTTACAGACTTTTTCAACCATATAAAATATATCACGTATAAATGATTAGACAAAGGACACCATGCTTCGTTTACTATAAGGCTTACGCTGAATTTCAATTATATAGACAGTATTAAGTAATTTGGTTGAGGAAGAAACAATACTTTGTCAAAAAGAAATCTTGTTATAAGAATTAAAACCCACTTTCTTTGAGAAGTCAAAGATTCGGCACGAACTAACGTACATCTCTGCTTTCCAATATATAAAGCACTTTACGAAAGTACATTTAACTTCAAAGTGCGTACTGAAGAGGAAGCTTTCGAATAAAGTTTGCTTTTTTCGATTCTAGAAGCAGCGCGTAGTAGAATAGATACATTTCAGACATTGAATGCGAGGATAGCGAAGGATAATACCCGAGAAGTTCGTTTTGACGCTTGTTATAAGATTGTCTTAATGAGTTCATAAAAGAGACCCGAAATGTCTAAGAAATGGAGAAATTAAATGAAAGAGACTGAGGCGGTTGAATTGATGAACACATGAAAGCTTCCAGAATTAGAAATGAGATCTTTTTGTGATGAAGTTTAATACAAAATCCCCAAGTTCTTTCTTTGGTTTGAGGTTATTCAAGACCTTCATAGTCTGTGTAGATTTTTTGCTCTACATTTTCTTCATCTTCCCATTCACTTTTCCTGCACAACATTTCGGATAGAAACCTCGCTCATCAGCTCCACGGAACATTAGCATTGTGCAAAAAACTCCTTCGACTTTCTCCTGCCCCATCAACTTTATTATTGAGCCACATTGCTACCATATACTACTACTACTCAAGCTCACTCCCCTTATTATTATTATTTCAGTCATTGTCAGGCATGTCTGCTACTAGCAGTACGAGTAATTGCACCAATTCAATACGAAGAATATGTCACTCAAAGACCAACTCTTCAGCTACTTTTTCTAATGAATATTACTCCTCTGTCAACATCCATGATGCGAGAAATATTCAATTAAACTCTAATGAATTAATGTCCTCTAGAAAATCCCTTTGTACATCGCTCTATTTTCTCTTCCAGCTACGTTTGCACTTTATACTATGTATTCTGTAAAGGCTTTAGGAATCACTCGATATGGTTTCTAATACGCCAAGGCCTTGTATGAACTTATCAAACTGGCTTTTAAATTACTTATGGCTATTTTAAATGTCAACATATACCCAACTGGTTGTGATGAGCATTCAAATACGAAGAATAGTAAAAAGCTGCCTCCCCACGAGGGTTTTAGTTGTTGCCAGTCAATTTTGTAAGTTAATTCAAGACTACAATTGGATTGGATTAGAGGAGGAATTGCGAGTGTTTGCTGGTGATGTTTCGCATATGAATAAACATTAGGATTCTAAACTATCTAAACTGTACCAGTTCAAAGAAATTAATTAAAAAGCATCGTGTTCCTGATTGCAAGCAGACTTTTAACTTAACAACTGTATCGTCGCAAGCGTATACACGACACTGTATCATATAGAAAGTGAGCTAAAGCGCAGTTTGGTAACTTTTTAATGAAATTTTTTGCTTTCAGATTCTCCTAGAGTTGCAACGGGTGTCCGGGTATACAGTCACGGAGCCTTTGAACCGACCGTCTTCTTTGGTAAATTAAAACCGTCTGAACTACATATACTCGTGTATATATTGAGCTTATAAGACTTGTTGAGTGGTGATGGCTCACCGAATTCTTAAAAAACAGGTTTTCGGAGACAGCAAAGTATCTTCAAATGGGAAAGATTCCAGACAGCATGATACATTTATCCTTCCTCAGAAAAAGTCCGATCAGGAGATTCCATCGGAGATTATGTCGAACATCGCTGTTCTCTTCGTCTCCTCTGTCAACACGAATCCTGCTCCGTCTTTAGGTGCATCTAAAGTAAGTACATGTCAAATACACGACTACCTAGGTTGGGTTTAGGGTTGCTGGTGACAGGAGACTTTCGCCAGAAAATATTGCGTCCTTCATGAACTTATAGAAATTCATGGGAAACATGTACAGGTCAGAGTTTATTATGAAAACGAAAGGCCTCACAATAATTAATCAGGTTGTGTGTAGATGAGTTTGCCCAGCATCATTATCATTGTTATTAGAAGGATTCACTTGAGTCTGAAGAAAATGGTCGATCATTGCATCGAGTTGGAGTCTCAAGGGACCCATTCTTGGTATTTGTGTTGCCAGGCTTCGTCTTTTCCCTTTTTGAGTTGTGGTTTGATGTGCCACTCTCTCTCTCCTCTACTTTGCATCAACTGGAGCATGAAACAACCAAGCTGCTTCCAACAGGAAATTGAGATTCAACTGGAGAGCCCATAGTATATGTGTACTACATAATCGTGTACCTTTCGCTAGACAAGGTTCATGAGCAACTCACGGAGAAAGGTCTTCAACATGACTCTCAATTCGAATAAATACATCTCATCTTATTTGCTCACCCAACACACCAAATCGAAGATGTGTTCCTTTCATCTTCCTCTCAAATCTGTCTCTGCATCGCAATAATATGTATAATATGCACTTCTAGGTCCCCAAAGTCCTCTCAATTCCCCTCATAGAGTTCAAAATTTCATTTTCTTTCCTGTTTTAAGGAGAAAACAAAGGACGTGATTTTCGCATGGCCTAAAGAGTCCGAATCTCGCAAAGTGAAAGCCATGGCTGGATCTCATGGGATGTTCTCCACATTGTACAAATTGCTTAGGGATGTCACTGGATCCAACCCAATATCGTGAGTTTCTACCAAAGTGCTTTAATTTTCCCAATAATCCGACAGTCCTCATGATTCATACTTTTTCTCCTATTCATCTATAATTCATTCTCTTCTTCAATTATTACTTCCTCGGACTTATTCATTTATCCCCAACTCTTTAAGTAGCAGTGTGAACAAAGAAGAGAGATAAAACTATACGGATGAGTTTAATGTCTCCTCTTCTAGATCCCGCGTTATGATTGATGACGAAGAAATGGATGTAGTCTTTTCGAGTGATGATGACGGCAAAGGTTTACTCCTTCTTGCTATGTCTACCACACTGTCCAACTTTAACGTGAGTCAACCACACCTGTCAGCCCTTAATCTCAATGGACCCAAAGAAAATCTGAAGAAGGAAAAGAAAATTAGATGGTATGCAAACAAAACTTCCTTTCTGTGTACAAATAACTTACAGTGCTATTTTGCATCTGCCAACTCGAGCAAATATAAATGACAGGACTCCTTAAATATTGGCATTCTCAATCTGTCTGATGCTGTTCTTTGAACGATGTAAATCTAATAATGTATGTATTATGTGTATTTATAAATTTCCGTGAAAATGTTGTACAGGAAAGACCCCGTGAATGGAGGTCTGGTGCTTGCTCAACGAATCATGGATCGACTGGAGTCTCTCTTGCAATATCACTTCGGAAGTTTATCAAGGTAAGACAAGGCGTCTCTTCATTAGTCTATTTAAACTTTGAGCTTGATTAGCAAGATCACTTCATGTGTGAAAAAGGAGAAAGTTTATCCCATCATCTTTTGTGCTCAGGCGTTTTCTTCGGTTATCATGCTCCACTTCTGTGTCGTCTGATATTTCTCCATATTAATTATGCAGCAGTGTGATCCTTATAAAGCATATACCACTTCATCCGTTTCTGAGAGAAACTTACTTACATTTAACAGTCTGGAATTATTAGAAACACGAAGTCTGTAATTACATTTCGTTCGAAGGGAAATGACAAATGAACGAAGATCACCTTAGGACGCTTTGATAGATTTTTCCACCAGTTTTCCGAAGTTTTGTTAAAGTGATCTCTAAACGAACGTACAAGTTGAAAGTAAATTCAAAATTGAGTATACAAGGAGGATAATTTGAGTGCTCCCATCGGATGTCCCACTTTCTCCTTGGAGTATTCGGTTGTGCCAAGCTATTGGATTTCAGATAACACTATGTGTCCTTCCTTCTGTTGGTTGCCCAGTCTCATTAACTCTTACAACACTAACTCTATCGACGCGACGACCAAGGCACTTCTCGTGTCTCAGACGGAAATTTGACCGTCTTCCGTTGCCTTTCTCAAAATGAAATTAGACCCATCCATGCTCATGTCTTTTCTTAAGCGATGATAAGACACTTGATGGGACATTAAAGAATTCCATGAACAACACTTGTCCACCAACTTCAATCGATTTCATGGAGCATATCAAATTTCTATTTCGCTTACATTACTGTTATCCGAGAAGTTTAGGCCATCATCTCACACCTTGTCATCATCACCATATAAGTATACACGCCTCCATCTTTAGTGTTAACTTGAATGGGAAATCTCAGATAATTTAGACGTTAGCACAAACAAATGGAAATCGATTAAGGAAAATGAAGGGGATCGAGTTGAGGATCTCAAATGAAGTATGAAGATGATGAATCATGCAAGACTCTTCTTTATTTCATAACTTTCTCCGGCCAGAGGAGAGCAGTAGTGTGAGTGAGTGACGCTAAATGGTCCCTCTCACTTTCTCATCGGATTTATAAGTTTCTCTAGGAAATTACACGCATACATTATTCATCTGGGTTTCGTTCCACAAACAAACGTATATATAGTGAACTCCAGTGATATTTTCATCATTCCCAGATCTAATCAAGCGAATGGTCATCTATCAATGTCCATCTCTGGCCTCTCTGGATTTATATCCTATCATTCATCATTGTGGAGCATTGAAATTTTTATAACCTATTCATACAACATGCAAAAAAATTCCAGAGAGATTTCCTCCTTCTCTTGTCCTCCTGTTTATAACTTTTTCTTGTCTGGCCAAAGAAGGTTTCTTTTTACTGGAAAACTCTCAAAACTCTTCCCAAAAGTTTATGGAAGAAAACGATCCACTGAAGACTTAAAAAATCTCGTTACGATGTAGCAACAACTGTGTGTAGGTCTACTAACTGTGACACATACTTAATGTGTCAATAACGATTGTCATGCACATAGACACATTATGATACACGCACACAGATATATATATATATATAGGTATATATATATATAGGCCAGCAGAATAATAATATTCCTTGGGTGTGCCAACTTTTCGAAGTACATTTTGTGTGTCTACTTACAGAGCTTTCCGAAGTACGCCCGAGGATAAACTGCAAGGCTTCCTGGTACAAGTTCTTGTAACTCTGAATGATATTTCAGAAGACTTTTTATTCCCCCAAGTTCCTGGTAACTTTCTAAGAGTCCCATCTCGCATTAGGGTAAGGGAAAGTACACAAAGCGAAGGAAAGGTCTAAAATTTCATGACTTTTCTCTTCCCTTCCAGTCCATTTTAGATGAACGTTTGTACTCCTTCGAAACTTCGGACTCGTTCACTCTCGTGAGTAATTGTATGACATGCATTATGTTTGAACAAATTAAGTGAATTTTCTATTCTTAGCGGTTCGGGGACAGTGAAGCAGAATCCACGTTGCTCACTTGTCTAGGCTCATGCTTACTTTATAAGGTACAGTCGAAAAATATAAGAGTCCTGAGAGTCAGTCGTGTAAAATGCAAAAAGTTGTGTGGAATTTAAAATTCTGACGACTTGGCTTTAAATTCATTGGTTTTTGGTACATAAGCTTTGATTGTGTTTGCAGGGAATGGTTGTAACGTCGCACCTTGAGAAAAATCTTGCGTCCCAATTCGACGGATGGTGGAAGACGCAACTGAGACTCTGGGGAGGTAGGCGCAATACATTACCGTGCTTTTGGGATCCTGTGCGACGGCTTATTGTCTGGCAAGAGACATTTCAACGTCTTGAAGATGGGCAGCTCCTTCCATGCTATTCAGTCCTACTAGGCTTGGTAAGCTCTCGCTTGTTCCCTTCTCCATGCATCCATTATCCTCCGCGACGAATTGGATATCAATAAGAACTTTCACTAACGGCATCCCCTAAAAGCTTCTTGATGGAATAAAGATGACTCCTCATCTTCCGCATGTAATTTGCTTGTCCTCACATACTTTTTTACATTATTTTACACTCCCAAAATGAGACTCTCCTTCCAAATCTCATTGCTCGCTCTTCAACAAGATTCAAAGACTCGTACACCTCTCTTCTCTTCCTTTTGACAAAATCCTGAGGAGATTTTTAAGCCACGACGTGAGACATTTCATCCGGATCAGTTTGTGAATAAAAAGAAGTTCGAAATGAATGCTGAAGGATGAAGATAAAAGTAAACACGAATGACATGTTTCTGTTTGGCACTCTTCCCTGCAATTTATCGATTTCACAAGACATCTCATCTCGTCAACCTGATGTTTAATGCTTCAAGTCTTGTGACTTCGCTCCCTTTGATCTTTCTGGTCATCATCACGTAATTCACATCCTTTCTTAGCAGACCGTGCGTTCTTCAAATGTCAATCCCCGCATAGACCCTTCGACACACACCTTTATATCCCTTTGGCATAGACTTCCTTCTGAACGTGTTGTTTCCCCTCGTTTCCCTTTTCATTTCCTTACACTGCTGGTTCTCTCCTTCCCATGCAGACTTGTTCAGTTATTTCTTGTCGTTTAATTCTTCCAGGAATACTACATGCTCGGATTCGTGCTGGAACCAGTTAACCCCTCCCAAAGGTAATAATCATATAACATGCATAGATATATATATATAGAAATATACAAGCTTCCTCATCATCTCTTGGCTACCCACGTAATTCCCTTCAGTTTCACACACCTAAGGTGAAGAAGTGGATGAGTAACAATTCAAATTTTATAGGTTCTAAGTACAAAACCCTGATGGGATTCACTTCCGGTCAAGTAGTTCAGAGTTTTCACTCAAGTGAAGTAAATTCCTTGCTATTGATTTTGACCATGACTGCACATTTTCCAGCAGTTGCTGAATTTTATGTACTTTTGACTTCATGAGCGTTGAGTGAAAGTAATGCCTCCTGCAAACTACTTTCTTTCCCGGAGCAAAAGTTTCAAGTCACCTCTAACTACATCAACTTTTTATACGAATCCATACCAGACTCCTTGAACAACTTTTATGGCAGTTTTTACCACTACAGTATTGAGACTAGATTATACACTTGGCTTTGTTATCTCACCTTTTCATGGATAAAGGAAACTCTGAACGAGTGTAGTATATAGGGACTAATGTGTGTGTATAGAAGCCGAAGGTTCATGGTTCATATAGTGCGTTTGATTACCCCTCCGTAGCGTAGCGAGACAAGATCCATTATGAATTTACTGCTGAAATGTGTTATGTAAAAGATATATTATATGTATATACGACTCTCTGTGTGTAATTTGACGTAGACTTGATGCTCCTCATCTCGGTTGGATTCGGCGAGGCCTCAACTGTATTCTCAGACTCTGTAATAGCGAAGTTCACTCTGAACTCGAAAAATGGATACTCAGCCAGGAGAATGAATTTATCGAATTGTTTCCTCCCCGTGGGGCTTTCTCCAGAAATGTTTCGTCCAGTGAACCATATTCACCATCAGTTAAGAAGGTTCCCAAAATCGCTGCTCCTACTTCCCTTGGACCAACTGGTAGTATACTCAAGAACTCTGACAGCTCTTCTTCTGCTCTGCCTCCCTTCGACGCTGTCTCTGCGAATTCCCCAGCTCCAAGCAGCAGTGTCGGTAGTTCTGGTCTCTCATCGCCCCACCTCGTACCTCCGAGTCTTAATACCCCGTCCAGTGAAAGTAGCAACACGAGTAGTAGCACTACTACTGACTACGGACAACATGGAACTCTCCAGGACTACAGCTATCACCATGGACTGGCCGTACCTCCAGTTCCCGATAGACTCGGTTCAAATGCCTCTGATGACGAGAATGATGCAGATGAGAACACTACTGGGAGTGATACAAGTTCCTTCAAATGGGTAAGAGCTTTAGTGCTAATCAGTGTCTTATTTTTTTCTTATTGTGATGCTAACTTGGTCCATGTTTTGTTATTGTTCATAGAACGCTGAGGAGTGCGAGTCATCGGTGGAAAGAGTAATGGAGGAAGAGATTAAATCTATTAGGTGAGAAAAAAGGAAGCCAAGTAATGTTAGAATTCTATGAAAAGTTCTGAACTTTATTGGCCTAGTGTCACGAAAGGAAACGTACTGTTTGACTTTCTGCAAATTGAACATGGACGAGGAGTTATTCTGATGTCTCAGGACAACTTGGAGGGTCCGTTCTCAGTTGTTGTGCACAATTTCAGGCAGAGTGCAACTGTAAGCCATCACATCCTCCATAAGGCAGCGAATGGCCGGGTATGCAGTGTGTAGTACTTTCAGACTTTCATGCAGTGCTATTTCGTCTCGGCATTAACGAAATACTTTCTTTTTACTCTGCAGAAGAGATTTAGTCAACAGGATGGGGACAAGAAATGGGTAAGCAAAGCCTTGGCTCCTATTTCCGAACATGGGATTCTTTTCAATTGTGACGTGGTTGATCCGAGAGATGCCCATAAAAAGAAACCAAGACTTCGCCAAGTCTCGTACTGGGTCATAGGACGGATATATCCTAATCAGAGAGAAGTTTATGTGTGCTTTCAAGATAGCTCCGTTGCTCAAAACCTCCTAGAAATCGCGTTTAAACTAGCCTACTACTCAATTTAACGAAGCATTCATCCTCTCCAGAATAAGAACAGTATATGAAATGCGCTTCAGATAATGATAATATTTTTATTACTTCAAATACTCTCAATATTTTATGCTCCAGTGAAGCAAATATCACGTCGTGTGGAACTTGATCTCAGAACTATAATTTTTAATATTTTTGTCTAACTACTGATATAAATAAAGTTGAAAGCAGCATATGAAATTTCACGATTTTCATTTCTCCAGCGGAATATTAATGAGACTGGGCTATTTCTGAGAAGAAAAGGAGAATGTCGTCAATCGTAAATTCTAGCGTTATCTTTGCTCCTGGGTAGCACCGACCAATTAAACTTTCGATGGACTTATACTGAACGATAAACTCTTCCTGCATGGCTCTCCATACAACCTGTAAAGTTTAAAAAAACTCGTCAAAACCCAGCACAAATGAGCGACAGGGTGTATATTGGACACGGTCATAATGTATCGAGTATAATACTACCAAATATTCTATTTTTTAAAATATAGGTCACCGATCTAAGCTTCTTTTAAATCTTTAATACCTGTAAAAGGTTCTCATCTTCTGACAAGTGCTTCTCTACTTTTTTGTACAATGCCTCTAATCCTTTCTTAACCTCCTTTGCAGGGTACTCCTTAATTACTCGTTTCAGTTCAGCTCTACTGAACGCCATTTGGTATCCAATTTCCGATTCTTTAACTCCTTGGCTTACTCTAGCTTGAACTCCATCAAAAAATTCCTGAAAGTTTGCAAAGTTAAACTTGTTCAGATGAAAGTGACAGTGACAGACGTTAATTATTAAGAATATCAGACCTACATTTAGTTTGTTAAGAGGGCGGCCGAAGTATTTGGTTACATAGGCATTCAAAGCCTCATTGTACTTCAGTTTGGCTTCTTTTTTCTGTACCTCGAGAGCTGATACTTTCAACTTGGACAGTATAGCGTGCAGTCTGTGAAAGTTTTCCATTCTAATTACTTCTCCAGGGGTCTTTCCTCCTTCAGTCGAGAGCCTAATAATACCGTCAAAAATGACAGTAAGCATTCTGTTGTACCATTTCTCTAGGTCTCCACGTCTTGCAGAAACCCCAAAAATAGTCTCAGCTCGTATTGCAAAGTCCTGTGAATAGGTAAGGTCTTAAACCGGTCTAAAGTAAAATTAATAATTTTATGTGTACCTCAAAATCAGTTACGAACGCCAATATGCCAGGTTTCACTTTACGAGGTAGTCTGCTGTCATTGATTGCTTGCACATACGAGTTCATTAGACGATCGAAGCTGCGCTTTTCTTGTACCAGAACAGAGCCATATACCATACCAATAAATGATGACGTATTTTCTGGCTTTAAAGCGTGGAATCCAAGACGAACCATTGCTCCCATGCAAAAACTGAAATTAAATTTTTGCCATCGTTATCCTTTATATTCTTCAATATTTTTTTGGTTAATTTTCAACACTTACCTAGCTTCAAGTTTTTCATAATGAGTTAAAAACAGATTTAGCTCTGATTCAATGCATCCAAATAGAATAGTCATCAACCGACGGATTTCAAGGCTACCACTGTTTTTTGAAGGCGAAATTATCCCAGATCCTGGACTGAGAGCAGTATTTACTTCAACATGGAAAAACCCTCCAATGAAACTTTCTTCAGCGTTTACCGAAGGCTCTAAGCCTTCCAGAAGTTGCTCAAGTACATCATAAAAGTGCTGCCGCTCAGATGAATCAACAGAACTACATAAATAAAAAAGGTTTGACTTTAATATTTGAACTTTGACTAATAATGTTTGATGATCTTTACCCTTCTCCAGACCCTTGACTTTCAGTATCACCATCTCGGTTTGCAAGACTTTTAGTTTTGGCAAAAAACTTTCCCCGTATTCTTAAATCTGAAGTAGAACCGGGTACTAAATGCAAAAAACCAATCATTAGTTTTTCACTTTCATTACAACTTCAATATTATGGTCAACATTACATTTAGAGCCGACAGACGCATTTCCAGATATTCTGGTTTTTGCTTCTTCAAACAATGCCTTAACACTTCTTTCATAAACTTTCTGAGTTGATGAAGTATATTTTTGAAGAAGAGAGTTAAAACAATCAGGATCCATGGTCTTCAACCACAACATAAGTTTGGTGTATGGGGCTAGCTCAAGGTGCATCTGATGCAAGGGTGGTAGTCTAAAACTATTAACTGAGGAGGCAGATTCTGTAGAAACTATGTTCCCGTGATGAATGAACAACTTAGCAAGGTGAGATGTTAGACTTTTTGCAAATTTGTCGCGAATTTTCTCTAGTTTTCCTTTTTGGTAGACTACTGCATGCATTTTCAGTAAGGCTGGATGAATCTTTTCGTCCATTGCTAGAGCTTCTTTCAGACTAAAGGCGTCTTTGGTAGCTTTGAGAATTCCTTCGGGACTATTTAAGTCCGAATTTAAAATCTGAGAGCCAACCGGAAAATCTAACGCAGCGATCAACGTGTTAAGCTCACTAAGTAGGTGCTGATTATTTTTTGCAGCAGTTCCCATTTGTGTATTCTCCTCTTCTATTTTCTCAACAGCTGCTTTAACATGCATTACTGCATCTTCGTAATCAGTAAGTTCTGCGTCAACAATTTCAAGCTGGGCTATGGAGTCGTCAATTCTGTCCATGAGGACATTTACTTGATCTTCCGATTCCATGATACTGTGTATGTTTTCCTAATGACCAATAATAAAGCACCATTAATATGAATTACATCATAAACATATTTTCGTAATGTACTTACTCCATCCAAGATAGACAGCTCCTTCGCTAACTGTTCCATGAACGCTTCAGCATTAACGACAGCGCTATCTGCTCTGCTTAATACCTTTTCCAAGTCAAATTCTTCCCTTTCAGTTAATCCGAATTCTTCTTCGTCACTTTCGACAATTTGACCATCCTTAGGCACCGAAACAATTGCAATACTATTTCCTCTTCCTTCTTCTTCTGTCACTTGATAGTTTACAAATTTCGGAGGACGGTGAAGTCTCGATGTTATCTAATCGTGAGCAGAATAAATCATAAATTAAAATTAATCAATGATACAAAGCTAACTAAGATACGCAAACTCCTGACTCACCTGATGGAGCAGCGAGAAAAATGCATCCTTATCCTCCTTATTAGATGCAGTCCAGTGGTAAGTTTTTTCCAGTTGCAGTTCAAATTCCAGTGCATCCTACAATAAGAGTCACAAAGCATGATCGATGAATCACACGAATAACTCTCAACGCTTGAACCCCATAAAACCATTCCAATCTTACCTTGCTTTTGTAATTAGTTTCTTTTAAAGATGACAGTGTCCATTCTAACTTTCTCTTGAATCCTTTATCAGTCTTTTTAACCTATAAACACACAAGGAGACCTCATATCATATCTACAAATGCAGCGATTCTAGCTTAATCGTTTTTAACTCCCTTACCAAATATATAGTAAACCGAATAGGCCTTTCAATAGTTCCCGTCAAGCACACATAAGACGGCAGAACCTTTTTCTTCCTTGTATTTGTTTTGCTAACTTCGACGATTCCATGCAGTCGTTCCTTCGTCCCCTCGAACACTTCCTTTTGCACTTCAAACTTAATTCCACTCATGGTTTCTTCCCAAATTGTTATCTGTTTATATATTACACTCTACTCTCCTCCTCCGGCATGTTCGAAACTCAACGAAAGCAGATGAAAGGGAATGCGGATCTTTGGAACAAGTGACTCAGCTCCTGCTTCAATACAATTACTATTCACTGCTTAATTACTCACTTAATGTTAAATGGGTGTATTTTAACCTCTATGATTTTAACATTGTAAGTGTTTATAGGTTGCTGACAAGTATGTTCCCGCTTCGCATAATTTCTCTGATGGGGCAAAGGAAGACACCTCTCGGCCAAAAACCGCTTATTGGTCCCGATTGGTCCCCATTGGGGCAACGTAGGATTCAGAGAATTTTTGGCGCGAATCCCCTGTACTCTGCAAGACTCTGCAGGAGGATAGGAGGAGAGAATTGACATCATTGACAACAAAGTGTTCGTGTGCGTGTGAGTGCATTAGTACGTAAAATTGCATATTGAAGAAGAATGAGGACTGACTGTCGTTGCATTACATTGTTGAGTTTGACGTGGGAAGACGACGATACAAGTCATAATTTTTGTTAGTTGAAGTTTAGTTTCAAAGTTATGATGGAAGTCACTCCAGATCGAAATCCAAGTTACTTTTATGGAGAAGAGGACTCTGAGGAAGTTTACGAGGAGGATGTCGAAGCCCACGTCGACCTGTCTCAGCTGCAGAAGACGAAGAAGACGGTGGGTGAAATGGTCGATAAGTTTGTGTCAACGGGGGATGCAGGTATCGACGAAAAGATGCGTGGAGGCTTCATGTGCTCAGGAATCACTGAATTGGTTGGAGAAAGTGCGTCGGGGAAAACTCAGTTTGGATTGCAACTTTGTCTGTCGGTACAGCGGAACTCGTCCCAGCTAGGTAAAACATTTTTGTTGAATCGTCGATTGAATGAAATTGGTAGGGTAGATGATGATGAGTTCCAAGTTGTAGGTGGGTACAGTCTTACACAAAGTTGCTTAAAGGAGGTGCGAACATCTTTATTCAAAGACTTTGACAAGTGTAGCAATAATATGAAAGGGAAAGTTTGATTGCGATAGGATAGGCTGGGTAGGTATTCTAGGTGTTATGCAATTAAATAAGATTTGAAGAGGAGAAATTGTAAAAGTTAAAAGTTAATTGATATGTATTTTTTATTTACTTTTTCAGGAGCTATCTATATTTCAACAGAATGTGCCTTCCCTTCAAAGCGTCTGGCGCAACTTGTCGACTATTACAACCATACTGATCCGACGTTTCCTGCAGATTGTATGTCAAATATAGTTGTGGAACACGCCATAGATGCTGTGAGTATGAAAACTGTCTTTCTGATGTACATCATATTTATATAATTTCATGAGTAGGTATTTTATGTGGTTTGTAGGAAGCTTTAATGAAATGCGTGACAAAGCGACTGCCTATTTTATGTCGACGGGTGAATGCTGGAGTTATCGTTTTGGATTCAGTAGCTGCAATTTATCGATCGGATTATACAAATATTAAGGACAGAGCAGAAGAACTGAGAACATTAGCAAAGAAATTGCATCAAATTGCCCGGGAGAATAAATTACTTGTGGTTGTTATAAACCAAGTGCGTTTCAGTTATTAAATAGTTTTTAAATTATAGTAGCTTTGATGGTTCTCTAATAACACAGCTTTCCTTTGCTAATTAGGTGTCAGCTAAAATTGAACCTTGCTCATCATCTTACAAGCGAGTTGCAATGGATCAGAACACACCATCGTTAGGATTAGCGTGGACTAATATGATAACTACTCGAATTTTACTGTTCAGAAATGCCACAGGTCGATTTATGAAAGTTGTATTCTCTCCTTATTTACCTGTACAAGTGATTCCATTTGATATTACTGCGAATGGGGTTTCTTCACTGCCAGTTCCTGAGAAAAAACGTGAAGTTAGAAGCCATTCGGTGACAGCTACTGCAGCACAATCTGCGACATGCTCAAGCACCAAAGCGTTTAAGCGAAAACATGACGTCATATGAATAATTTCTAATACAAATGTAAGAAAAGTTATATACTTGATACAAATAGGCTATATGAATGCGTATTGCATGCTGCGAATCAATAATCAAACATGTAGCACTGTTAAGATGAACATTTGTGTACTGCTCACTGCTCTTGATTAGAATTCATAGATAGCTCAAAAATCAGACAATCGTTGAAAGAGTTGTACGAATCGTAGGAAAAAAATTGAAGAATTGTACGAATCGGATACTGTTAAATTCTAAAATTCCAGAAATAACTGATATGTATGTAGGTTACTTATGTGCTAAATACCAAAAATGAAGGCACATGTTTAAACATTCTTGTAAATGTGCCGTGTTAACATACGTAAGTATTTCAAGACAAATAAGAATACCTATATGGAATGCTATAAACTGTTATTGCAACACAGTCCTTGATTTTAAAGTATGTACATATTTGGCATGCAATGCTGACGAACTTGATGCATTGTGCACTCCAGTTGAGGTAAGATAATCATTATCTAGTAGTTCTCCAGTTACCTTAATACCGATCTTTGTACCAGACATTTTTTCTTATGTCGTATCGATTTCAGATATCAACAGTTAACAGTCTGTGGGGCATATAGAACAGAAGCAAGAGGCAGGCAAACATTCATTGCTAGTGAGAATCTTATTTCCCTGCACCGGACAGTCTATAATCAATTCATCTCTTCTTTTTCTCTCTACTATGTCATCTCTCCAGTGTACCCAGTCTGGCGTATAGTTGCTTTGCAAGTTTATCTACCTACTACCTACAGACAACACTTTTACAGTCGATGTGAGAAGTCAAAGTTTTATTCAAATTGATCCTAAGCTATTGCTAAATTTTTGTTTTATGAATTAAATTCATAATAGTAGGATACTCTACTAGTTATATACTCTTAGGCATATTTTAATTTTTAAAGAATTAAGTTTTAAAGATCACTATTATAATTTTGACCGAATGACTCAATCCGTACAAATATCTCTTTTTCCTGGCATCAAATAGATTAAAAAGTGTTGCTGTGACATGCTAATGTTTTAATAGTTTATTCAAGTATACTTCAGGTGAGTTTTTATTATGTGTGTTTTTCATTAAATTTATTTGCCTGATGTCGTAAATTTAAGTTAATTTCCTAAATTATTACAGAATGTGTGATAACGCATCAGTTGGTTCTGGTAACAATCCCGAAGGTGAAGATTTAAGTGACTTTACGAACTGGCTAAATGAGGATGTTGAAGTTCCTTATCCAGCTTGTCTTAATGAACCTCTGCCAAGAAAAAACGCTATTACTAAGAATCCGCTTATGAATGGAGGTTCTCAGCGAAGCAGAATGTTTGTGAATTCTAATCGAGAGCACGGGTATTAAATTACATCTTGACTTCATTTGATGCACTCTAACTAAGGATATTTATATTCGGTACAGTGGGAAGTCTAGAAGTAATACGAGCGACATGAAAGAAAATAATTCGACTGTTCCTCCATCAAATATGTCCTGGGATTCGCCTATTCTTCCAGAAACTGTTCCTAAGGTGTGCCTAACCGATAATGATTTTGCAGCAGCTGTTCGAGTGAAGAGCGAACTTACACTTGATGGAGAAATCTCAACAGAAGAAAATAGTAAAGATAACTGCCCACACTTTATTATTCACTCGCGATGCTATTGTGACTCTACTTGCACCGTAGGAGTATGCACCAATTGCTTTCTCGTTTTTTGCAATCCAAATTGTCTTAAGGAAGCGTAAGTCCACAGTCCACTCATCATTTTTCCGGATTTTTCACGAAGTAACCTCAAGCAAGATATTGTAATCAGTTTTAATGGGTATTTAATGCAGGTTATTACGTGGAGGAAAGATAGCCGATGTCTCGAAAACCAAACTTGATAAGCAACCCTTCGGTTTCTCTAAACAGAACTTTTCAAAGCCGTTTGTGTCAGAACCTTTATCTGGGAACGATAACAAAAAAGTGTCAAATGTGGAAACTATAACTAATCAGAGGGAAGATTCGTCTGTCAAAGCCAATTCAAGTATCTCATCAACGAAACCTGCAGCAAATGTTTCGAATGTTCTTAATTCCAAGGATTCACCAGAAGATAAACGCTTCGGTGAAACGAAGAAAAAGCCAGGGCGTGGACGGGGAAGAGGAGCAATTCCTTTTGGATCGGAGACCACAATCATCGCTCAGCCACTTGGCTCTCCTCCAAAGTCATCTTCTTCATTCAGAGGAGGAAATGGAGGGAAGCGGAATACTAGCTCCAACGGTAGACAACCTAACGCACCCAGCTCTCGGCCAACAGGAATTTTCAGTCATTCTCATGGATTCAGAGAAGCTTATGGAGAAATTATATCCCAATCGGCCTCACCGTACGGACCACCGTCGAATATATGTGACCGTTATGAATTAGGAGGGAAAGGCCATTTCGACACAAGAGCAGGTGCATCAGGAAATGTTTATCGACACGATGAGTTTCCTTTAACTTCTACCTTGGTAGTCGGACGTTCAGTTGGACGAGGACGTGGAGCACCCCGTATTCCTGAAACGGTCCTGTTACCAATTGGATACAGCACATCAACTGAACCTTTGCCTCAGAGTGGCAAAGTATTAAGAGATCCTGTTGCAAAATTTTTCGGTGCTCATAGCGATGCATCTAAGGCTGTTCCTGTTTACAGAGGACAATCAACAGCCCAACCTTTTACTTCAATGTCTAAGCCTTTACCAAAGCCTAATAATCCATTCATAAAACCGAAAAATGATGTTAAAAAACACATGGGCACCAAAAGTTCCAAGGGTGCAGATGATCGGACTGTTCGACTTCATGGAAATATAGAGGTAGTTAATTTTTCGTATTTGTAACAATGAAATTAACACTTCTTTGAACTCTGTTGTGTGCCTTTTAGGTGAAGCTCACTAAACCTATGAAAGGTGCATACGACAGCTGTGATGATAGTAATCAGCGAAAACCGTTCACTGAAAATAATGTTGGCACTGAAATAGATAGATCTCAACTAGAGTCAGCTAAATTGAATGAGGAATCAGTGGAAGTTAAAAGTAAAATGAAGTCGATGTCTCAATCAACTTCAGGAAGTGATGATGAAATGCAAGACTTCAGACAATCAAGACTGCACACAAGAGCTTGTGGAATAAATTCTGAACTAGACAAAGAATCGATGATAAATCAGAATGAGCTGAAAATTCCAGGTAGCAAAGTGAATGAAGACGTTTTGGGTAAGGTTTCCAAGCTTTGGGATGACATGGACAGAATTCATTCTGCTGAAGTTGAGGACGCTTTCGTTACGGCTACTGAGGACCACGAACTTAATGGCTTATCAAGTGGTAAATAATTATCATATTGTGTGACACTACAGACTGAACAGATGACGCTGACACATTGGTGCGGCTGGTTGAGTTTTTAATCTCAAAGAGTCGATGGTGTATTTTTTAGAATTGGAATCTTTGTCTAACGGACGTACAAAGTTTAGACGACCAATTGATGAAGAGATGCAAGTTCCGTTGGGTGTGTTTGTGATCGTAAGTTGTTTCGTCAGAAAGAGCCTCACTTGAAAAAATTAACAAATTTATTCTTGTGGCTAACCTTCCAGGTACGACCTACGTACATAGTACATGCCAATCGGATGTACCTGACGTGGGATGATACGAAGATAGTATCACGTAATGTCGATTTGAGATCTCTTCAAACAATTCACCTGGACAAAATGAAATCTATGAAAGTGGGCGATTATTGTGTTGCACAATACGAAGGAGATATTTTAAATAACGCGGAAAAACAAAGGGCTCAGATTGTTCGACTTGCGGATTCCTCCCATTCCACTATTAGGGTTAAATTAATTGACATCGGGTCTGAAGAAGAAATGAATCCCAAAGAAATTTACTCTCTTCCAGCAAATTTTTTTAGTCAACGAAGACTCTGCTTTCGATTTGGACTTCTTAGATATCTTCAGATTCATTTGGACCCAGCTCTTAATGAAATGCAAGGATATCTTCAAAATACATTGGCTTTAAATAAAATAGGCATCCGTATTGATGCATTTGTAAGTAAAAATTTGTTTGTGTTCTAATGGTTTTAGACCGTCACAAGTAGGCTTGTTATGAACCAATTCCTCTGTTGTAGCTTCCAGCAGCTGTAGACAGAACTCGTCACTGGGGGGAGATGTTTTGTTTCGAAGGAGAATTAAATATTTGCGAAGACTTAGTTGATAGTACTTGTGTAACAGAATGTAAGCTCATGTCCACAACGAGGTGCATTTCCAATTTTAAAATTTGATTAAATATTATTATCTGATACGTAGGTACTGCCAAGGATCGTCTGAGAAAGTTTGGCCACCACTTTGTAATGACAGCTCAGCATCATGAGGCTCATACTCGTAAACAGTTTGAAGTAGAAGATGCAGAGCCAGTTCGTATTCCAGTATTAAAGACTCCCTTATTTGTTCTTATAGATCAACGAATTCATTTTTTGGATTGTTTCCTTATTTGTCTGTCTGATTATTAGGTGTACTTGTGCTCTGGTGCTACTAGTTTCAACAACTTTTTTGTCATAAAAACAACAGATCTAGACATTAAAGCTGACGTAGAAGAAAAACTGGATCGTTATGCGAGTTTGACTCTTGAACCTTTCACTCCGTGGGAAGAGGGAGTTGGGGATCTCTGCTTGACAATCGTTGCTTCGGTTAAAACTGAACTGTAAGATTAAAATTGTTAATGCTCTTGGAAAGTTTAGGTTTGCTTGATTGGAGTAATATATTTTTATATATTTCAGATTTCGAGCTCAGGTGGCGTACATTGATCAAGGGGAAGCAGTAGTCCGGCTTATCGACAATGGATGTGTCATTAAAACTCCTGTAGACTCCTTGCGAGCGATGCCACAGGCCTTGAAGGATATACATTCTCTAGCCTTAGCTTGCTCTCTTCCCGTGATTCCGGTTCCTGGAAAATCAACTTACAGCTACGAAGTCCTCAGCAAGTTGGACCAGTTGAACGTTGTCCTTGCTGATCATCAAGTTGTTGCACACGTTCTTCGACCAATCGTATGCTTATACTCGCTAGTTTTTATACGATGAGCTTTACTTTTAATGTTTCTTTTATTTTTAGACCCTGTCAAAGTTTGAAGTGGAATTGGTAATCATACCAAAAAAACGACTATCCGGGGGAATCTCATTTAGTGAATCTCTCGTTAGTGACGGCGGAGCAATGTGGGCGTCGAAAAACTTCAGGCAAGATGTACTGTATCCGTACATTCTGGGAAAGGAATTACCTGATGAAGAATCATCTAGTGATGACGAGTTTGAGGATGCTTAACCGTCTTTGTCTTGTTTTCGAAAACTGTGAATCTCGTGTGTTTACGATATCTGGTCAGTGAATAAGCGAGTACTTTTATCGGTAGCTTATTATATGCCGCTGTTAATAGCGTTGAAGACAGGATTTTAACTTTACCAAGATGCCCAAATGGGAAATACCTGTTTAGAAATGAAGACATGCAGAAACCGTAATTCAAAATACCCTTCTTCTAATGTCGTGTAGAATTTATCGCAGATCTAAATGTATTGTGAGAAAAGTCGCAAGTTGATTGTAGATCTTAAAGCAATTTTATCATGCTTTTTAACCCGAGTTCTCAAATAATTGTTTTATTGAATATTGTTTTCTTCCTGCTATGAATTTAATTTTGACTTAATTGAAATAAAATGTTTTGATATTTCCGAAGGATTCTTGTTACGATTAAGATTTTTTGTTTATTGTTATTACGATTTGTCTAAGGACGAAGGTGAGTAGTAATACATAATAGATTTTCGTTTCTCTACGGACGACGTATTATACAATTAGCGACGTACATATTATTATTATTATAGATATATTATGAAAGTAGGGTCAAAAGCTAAAAGACAATATAATGATCATGTTTAGCAGAAAGAACACTGGATCACAATCACACTTAAAACACTACACGTTGTTCCAAATTTCTCAGTGCTTCTTGCTCCTTCTGAAAAGTCTGCTGAAGAATCCCCGTTTCTTGCTCGTCTCAGAAGTTCCCGTTTCTCGACTTGTGATCGATTGAACTTCATCGTCGCCCTGATACTCTCCGATCTCTTTCATCGACGACTCAGTCTGCTTGTCTGAAATTCAAATAATAAAATTTTCTCTTACTTTCTTGCTCACCAACAAACAACTTTCTTACTCTTGATAACAAAAGGTTTTCATTCAGAAGAATATATCATGCTCCTTCATTTACTCTATTTCTAGACGGGATGATTGTTACTACAAGTAAAGTTTGTCTCAAAAAAGTATCTATTTTAAAGAATAATTTCAAGCCTCAATAAGTGACTCACTTCTTCTGAACTTGTTGAACATATTTCTAAAAGTACTCGATCGTCTCTGAGTAGTTGGAGGGCGACAATTCAATGGCAAAGTTGATGACTGGCCTCGAGTCGAGAAACTTTTTTGGAAGCGTTCTTTTGTCATCGCATCAACGAGATTTTCTTGCGACCGACTTGCATATCCACGCACTCCTCCCGCATTCACCGTCAACAGATCTAGACCACAAATAGTCGGCTTAAGATTACAAATACTTTCACTCACGGCTCAAAAACTACTGTAAAAATTAGACTTGAAACGAACCTTCATCATATTCATATGGCCGATCATACCAGCCCCAAATATTTCTTTTGTCGTGAACAAAATGAGAAACAGCAAGTTGCTGTTCATCAGGACTAGAGAACTTTTTACTATTTGAAATTCTCTCAGCAAGCAAATCCAGAGCTGCTTTACCATCCTTTACATTCGAATTCTGATGATGAAGTAAATTGCTGGAGTTGTTGTTAGTAAATTTCTTCCCAAAACGAGTCTCAGAAAGGTAGTTCATTTTTTCATTCTTTAATGGGAGGGCTGCCATAATAATCTTCGCGGAAGATGAAGGTGGAATACGCTGCTGGACAATCTCCTCCTCCACCTCCTCCTCCTCCCTTCTCTTAATTTCAGGAAGTTTTGGAGGAGGCGTGGGAATAAACGCTGGCGGACACTCCTCCTCCTCCTCCTCATCATCTTCAACTTCTTCAACTTCAACTTCATCTCCATCATCGTCCAGAATCCTCTCTTCCCCCAAAAGACTAGAATCTCTCATTAAAGCCCCCTGTCCTCCCACAACACAAGCTTCCGGCTGAAACAAACATTTTTACACGTACAATATTAGTCTCAGAGTTTTTACTTCATGACAAATTAATGTCATCGTGTGATATCGTGAAGGACACACGACTACCTGAGGGCGAAATCTTTCTCAGGATCGTTATTAAGGGAGAGAGAAAATCTCAACTTTCTCCGAGAATTCAAGAACACGTTTTAAGAGCAAAACCCAACAAATACATAATATACCTCTCCCTCTTAAATGATCCTTTTAACCTATATAGAATAGACTCAAGAGATGCACTCTCACCTTCATTGCGTCGTCAGCATGGGAAACTGAAGTGGCGTCCGAGAGGACATCTTCTTGAGATTCACTTTTTATTACTTCCTCTTCACTTCTCTTCACTTCAGCCTCTCCATCTTCATCCTCTTCTTTTTGGAGGAAACTTTCGTTATCCGACAAGAAGTTCGTCACGACAGCGTCCAACTGTTCTGCCAGCAATTCTGAAACTTTCTTCATTGACGCTGTTGACGTTGTCGTCGTCGTCTCATTCTCAAGAAATAATGTCTCCTCTTGTTCTTCATCGTCTCTTGTTGGACATAAACTATCAAAATGTTCTTCTTCATCCCCTTCGATCTCTCTCATCAAAAGACCACACTCACGAGAACTTTTTCTCTTCTCCGTAGACTCGTAATGAGAATGCTCTGGTAGTTGAGTGGATGAGGTTAGTAGGGCTACTTGAGAAATATGATTAAGGTTAGTCTGTTGCTGCTGCTTCACAGCTTCGTCAGTAGAAATGTCGTCATCATCATCATCATCGTAGTCATTAAGGTTGTTAGCGTCTTGAGTCAGTCGGTGTCTTATCGCAGTGTCCATAATTTCAGAGACAAAGTCACGAAGCTCCTCAATAGAAAGAGGTTGATGTCCTACGTCAGTCCCGTCGTCACCTAATGACACTGCTCCATCCTCCAAGTCACACGACAACGACAAGTCATCCTCTGTCTCATCATTGTCCTCACCACCACCACCACCACCGTCATGATCACCGTCCTTTTTTCCGTTGACCACCAAGTCCTCCACCACAACTTCTGCTCCATCCTTTGCCGACTTTCTGGAAGGAATAAGGAATGTCCCACTGCGATTAAAACTACTCGTCCTGTCCTCATCCTCCTTCTTTGTCTCCACCACCAGATCACTTGTACTCTTCCTTTTGTTAGCTTTCAAATTGTTGTTATTATTAGCCTCCTTGTCACTGGTGTTATTAAGTTCACCCCATCTCCCCCCACCAATACCAGCCGCCCCTTCCCGAGGTCCACCCACGTTAATTGATTTAGTATGTCTCAACTGAGGAAGACTGCTCAACTTCTTTGCATTATTGTTATTCCTCACGCTACCACTACTGCTACAATTACTGGTTGTGGTCACATTTGTGTTAACAACTACTACGGGAATCTTTGAGACGTTTCCAACAACATTGACTTTATTCTCCAGGAGCTTATTAGTGTCACTGGTGGTGACATGACTCTCTCCGTGAGTGGTGTTATTAGTTACTGATTTCTTTCCCTCGAACACTTCCCCCACCCTCAATACAGAAACAGGGAGTCCCTTGGAAGGAGAAGACTTTTCTTCTCTTGAAGACGTCGTTGACGACGAAGTTACCTCTGAAGCACCTTCGCTCAGTGACACGAAAAATGAGCATGGCTTCTTTCGTGGTTTCTCCTCTCTCGCTGGGGATGGAGTTGATGATGAAGTCATGGGTGATGGTCCAACCATCTTTGGAATCCTTGACACTCCACCGCCATTTCCCATGGACTTTTTCTTATTCCCAAATGGCTCACGACGTTGTTTATTTATATTTCCTTCTAGACTTTCCTCACTTTCTCCTCCTTCTAAAGAGTCATCTGAAAAGTAGTCCGTTTTATTACTGTCCTTGTTCTTCTTTCCTGACGACCTTCGACTGACTTCTTGAAGAACAATTCCTCCTCCTCCAATAACTGGCTTGACTCTCCTCGAAGGTTCTCGATCGTATTCGACAATCTCCAATTCAATCTCAGAGGCTTCTCGTCTTCTTCTCTGCTGAAATTCTTCTTCATCACTATCTTCAAACTCCTCTTCAGTTCCTCCCAAGTGAACTGACAGTCTCCGCAGTTCATCTGGTGAAAAGGTTTCGTTTTCAATGAATTCTTCTGGCCAAAGAAGAGGAGCTTCGTTTCGATTTATCATGCTAAGATATCCGTCATCAACTTCGAGAACTCCTCCACCACCTCCCCCTCTTTCTCCAGTCTCTCTTCCGCCAAAAGATCCAGGTTTGTTCTTATTCTGCCCTCCTCCTCCTCCCACAGGAACAGATGACACGGAACGTCTCTTGACAACTTCAACAACTCTGTCCATAGTGTTATTGTTATTCCCTCCAGTGCAAATCACCGTAACATTACTGTCCTTAGTCTTGGGAGAATGGTGACCGGAAATAATTCCAATTGACGAGGAGTTAGTAGGACTTCCCGTGGAAGACGACGAGGTCAATACAACTCCACTGCTGCTACTTAAGTTGTGATCTTTCTTGTGAAGCCCATAGAAATAATTTGGATCTCCTCCACTGGAACTGCTGGAACTTCGACTGATGCTGCTTCCACTTCCTGTCAGACTTATCCTACCCTTCTTCTTCCCTTTGGCACCACCCCCCACGACAATTCCGACTACTTCTTCTCCTTCAGGAACTTCTGGAGACATTGAAATATCCACAAATGTTTTTGTGGCTCGTCCCACCCGACTCATCTCAACCTCATGAGACAAGGGAGTAGGAGAAACTTTCCCTTCTTTGTTTCGACAAACTGGTTTTGGTTGTCCACCAACAATGACTTTCTCCATTGATGGACTGTGAACTGGAACTGAAGCAGAGGAGGAACTCAATGACAAGGGAGGTGGGGGAGGTGTTGTCGTCTGACTTGGGATCTGCTGCCTCACTTTTGGCTTAGGAGCGTGATTGTTTCCTTCTGATAAGGAGTTATTAAAACTAAGACTTGATGAACTGGAATAGCTTGCATTGGAATAATTGTCAGTGCTACAGCTAGACGCTCCCCGGGCTACTACAACACCATTGGTACTATTATGATTATTTCTACTGACACTTTTACGTGGAGCTGGAAGAAGAACAACTTGATGTTCATCTTCTCTCATTTTATTATTGACCGGGTGGTTTCTTTCACTACGACTCATACTTGATTGGGAACAGCTGGAAGAACTAATTGTGTCTGCAGATGATAATAATGAGACTTCTCCTCCTTTGCCTTCCTCGTCTTCAATTAAGCACGTCTTTCTAGTCTTTCTAAGTGAGCGAGGCAAGTTCTTCTCTGAAGGAAAGTTCCACTGTTCTTTTGATCCTCCTGAGGAAACTCCTACAATTGCTTTGCTCACACTCCCTCCGTTGTTATTCTCTGATGTTTCTAGTACTGTGTCGTTGTAATCTACTTCTGGTTCTTCTGGAGCTTCTCCTCCTCTAATAGTCACTGGAATATTTGGTACTTCGCCATTTGAAGCCCTTGAAGATGACGTGAAAACCCCACGAGATAGTTGGGGGCGACTTGATTTGACTGTTTTTGAAGAATGTCCTGCATCTTTTTCTGCTCCTTCTTTCGTATCTTCTGCAAAACTTTGAGGAGGAGGAATCACTTTTGGAAGATTCCGGATTTCAAATCCAGTTCCTTTAGAGTATGTTCCACTACCACAATCTTCTTGGAATTGTGACCTTGATTTCTTTACGTTGTTGTTGTTATTATTAGGAACTCCTCCTTTTGAAGATCCCGTAGAAGAAGATGAAGAAGAAGCTGTTGAAGATGAATGAGACAAAAACTTATTGGAGTAGATTGGATCACTCGGTGTTGTTGCTGTCGTTGCTGCAACAACTCCTCCACGTCCTCCAGTACCAAAGGGTCCCACTAACAACTCCGTGGAGAACTGACTAGTAAATCGATTGCAGTTTGTAATGTCCTCCTGGACTCTGTGAAAATCTGAAGTGTGGACTATTTTGCATGAAGAATCCTCCGCATCATCATCATCTGGTAGTGGTGCTTTTCCAGTGATTCCTGCTGGACTCCGGACGTCATTGCAATTGAGAACTCCATCCTCTTCATTCAAGTAAGGAAGAGATGTGTCATCAAACAAAGCTATGACATCGTCCAACGCGGAAATACTTTTGGCGATGTCATCCATCCTGTGTAACACAAGAAAATAGTTTGGATTCAGTGTCTTGAACATTATTATCTCATCCTTTCGTGTGTGTATGTGTGTGTGAGTACTCTACTGTGTAGTTTATTATGCATAGTTTACAGTTAATGAAACTTAATCCTACTACTAGAGGAATCTCAACTGTTCCCAACATTTCAGCTTGCTTAAGTTAATTCGAGACAATTTCGAGTGTGTGCCTACGGGAGAGAATTAGTTGTAACTAAACACCCTTTTAGTATTAACATTACGATGAGTTCATTTCATACATTTGTACACTATTTTCTCTTCACATCTCTCAGAGAAGTACAACAAAGTCTGTGTGTGTGCGTGTAACTCTGTATTCTCTGTGAGTCCCTTGTCTCCCTGTGTGTCTCCAGACTTGTTTATTCATCTTGTCTCACTCTCATCCAACTATTAGCCAGATTAAGTAATTTATATTTATTTATGCGAAAAGGTCTCCCCTCGCCTCAACTCACAGTGACTGAGTGAGTGACTCTGTAACATTTCCAAAAGTATATATCACTCCATACATTCCACAGAGTCTGAAAGATGAAGAGCAACCAGTTCAGTTGCTCGTTTAATTCATTTCATTAGAGGCATCCGTCATTAAACAACGGAATGAGGAGAGATTGTGTCAACTTTCCCGTTTCTCTAGAGATCAAGTCTGACTCTCTCTCAGAAACTTTCCCTACTTTCATCAAACTTGTGTTTCCTATTTTTTCCGATTCTAATACGATCATCACTCTCTCTTTCGCTTTTTTCTCTTTCCCTTCCAACACAACATCAACACAGCACATCATTATTTTTCCTTCCCTTTTTCCACTGGGAAATACACGTTTTCCTGGTAATAAGATTATACGGGACTGCTACGCAGTAGTCCACCCTTCTTTTCTCTCAATAGAAAGGATGCACAAAAAAGAATGACAAGTCGCATTGTTCTTTCCTTCAATGACACAATACGTAGAGACAATATAAATGTGTTTTTATATATATATTCTGTTGTTCACTATACAGCAAGTCAGAATTACAAGTTATCTCTCTAAATTGTCTAAATTCAACTCGCCAGGAGATTTCATTCATGTGAGATCCTCTCTTAGTCGACTCAACTGGCCAGACGGACGGACAGCTAGTGACATGCTTGTTTGTGTCTCTTGGTCTTTAGTCCTTATATGTACAATGTATAATATTTTATATATTATGTCTTCGCTCACAATGCTTCTCGTTAAGAACTGCAAGATCAACACTATGATCAAATATATGAGTACGTATCAATGACCATGTTAATGAAATTATATATATATATATTCCACAATAACATGAATTGGTGTGAATACTAAACTCACAATCTATGTGGAATCAACTCAAATTATTCCTCGAGAAAAAGTTGTTGAAATTCCAGACGACGACGAAGGAGTGCCAATGTGCCATATCAAAAACCTTTGAGGAACTATTGGCTACAAATCTTCTTGATAGCCTAAACTACGAGAGAAACATAACTAAAAGCCATTAATATCGATAATGAATGATAAAAACGAACTGATGTGTATGCTCATCATGTTGAAGGCGTCACACAATCAACAACAATATAAGATATCAGGTGCAATATAATTGTTAAATAATATATCTCGCCCATTTAGCATCCCATTATCTCACATTGTGGGATTACTCAAGGAGGAACATCAACCAAACTCTTGTTGCAAGTTCACACACATTATAATACTCTTTAGATGAGGGAAATGTATATATGCTGTGTATGCAAATGTCAGCAATAAAAGCTCACACCTTTCCAATCTTATCCATTAAGCGTACAATCAAAAGTCCTAAGGAGTCTTTGGAGGATTGATAATAAGTTGCATTCGAAGCTTTAACCATCTTTATAACTTAAGGTTGAGGTGAATGCATATAATATGAGTTTGATCACGTACACAACACAATATACACACTTCCCATGGAACACCTTCAAATCTTAATCTCTAAGGCGTGGTTTGTTCTTCACGCCTAGCACCCTTCAATTCTTATCCAAGTTGCATAATTTTGTTTCAATAATAATCACAACACGATGTAATAACAACAACATAATGGCAGTCAAACAACAATACTTTCATAGCGTCGTCATTATTGCTACAACGAAAAACTTGGCAAGACTGAACATCACTTTGATAGATTAAATCACACATGCAGCAGCTTGCAGAAAGACGAATATACAGAGAATGCCTTCATTTCACAATCAGTCACGGAGAACAATGCTCAATTGTTGCACTAAATGGAGTGGCTATCAAATTTTACGAGGTGTGCAAAAAATCGTTTGTCTTTATTTTTTGTTTCTTCCTTGGGCATCTCTGATGTTTGATCTTTTTACCGATGAGACAACTTTATATATATTGCATAAGACTCTCTGCTTGTCTCAGAACTTATCTCCACGCATTGACTACAGAAGAAAGATCTTCTTTTCGAGTTCAGAAAGAGATGGCTTAAAATGAGTATTGCTATTGCTTCATTCAAATTTGTGACATATGTATTTGTAAAGGAGTTGATTTATTCCCTCTACTTCGTGTGTAAAGTAAGAGAGATGAAAGAGCTGATTCTTCCTCACAAGGTTTTGGAGAGGTTTGATCGATAATTCATCTGTGTGAAGTAAGACTTTCAGAGTCTTGGTCGATTTTAAGATGAACATATAGTAATCGATTCGCTATTCTCATTCAGAACTTTTTGAATTCCGAAGGTTTATCGCATGGCCAACAAAACCACGAATCACATTGAATAACTGTAGCAGAAAGTCAAAGGGTTATTCTCATATGTGTTAAGAATAAGAAATTCTGTTGTCTCACCATCACTATTTCGTCATTAGCATAAAAACAAATAATTGTTTGAAACAATTTTCATACTGTGCAGTGCATAGGAACATCAAAATTTTCTATTTAAAAATTTTACAGTGTCGTAACTTGTAGAACACAATCCAAATTGGTTGTAAAAACAAAGCTCATAGAATCATAGATATTATTAAGAATGCTGAATTGAGTCAACTGTACCATATGGTGGACTTCACCAATAAGCAAGAGGATTATAATTGGTCTTGAATCTTCTTGACGTGTCCAATGAGTGGAAGAAAACGCCTTAAGTCTTAGCCTTGCCCTACCTTAAACGAAATTCATGGAAAAAAACTCGAGAATTTCACAAATCCATCCAGAGATGCTTAAAGGACTCCTTCTTTCCCAAAAGATGAGTCAAAAGGCATTCACCAGCTCCATAAAAAGCAAAAGTCACCCACACGTGGATAAATCTCTTGGAAGCCTCAACGTCGATTACTATTCAGCTCAGAGAGAAGCTTATTTATGCTTAAGATTCGCTTTCATCTTTCATATTTCACCGAGAAGGTTTTCAGTGTCAATTGGAACTTCGCAACACGAGTTTCCTTTCGTTGAGAGGTAAATCGCTCTCTTGAGCTTCCCATTCGCATCCTGTCAAACTACAAAAAGTGGTTAAGCTCTTCAATCGGGATCTCGCTGGCGTCTGGTGCTTCACTACTCAAATACCCATACAGTCAAAAGACAGAGTGACATGTGATAAATTTTGTATCAGATTCTTTAAAAAAGCAAAATGACATAAGTGTTGAACTGATGGCTTCACTTGTTTCTCCTTCTGTCAGGTTTTCAAATGTACAATCTTCTTCGGCTTGCTTCTTTCATCCCATTTGCCCATCCTCTAAACTAAAAAGTCACCCTGACAAACTCATCTGATGATGCATATCTATTGCAATCTATGAACTGTCACTCGTATTGTACATTATAAATTAGCGAGAGCATTGGAAAGAGCTGGAGGTCGACTATATTCTGCTAAAGATATATACAGAAATATTGTCGTAATGAAAACTGCGTTGTACCAGCATTAATGGGGCATTTAATATTAATCCTTGATTTCGAAGATGAATTAAGAGATATGACTCGAAAATTACATTCACACTAAATATAAACTTTGGCAATCCAAGTTTAAAACTAAATGAAATTCTATACACACTGCAAATAAACAAACTTGGATTTACTTTTAAGTTAATCATCCTCCTATCTTTTTTGGTAGGGGATTCGCATCTATCATCGAAAAAGGAAGAGCAAAATCGCAGCTTACAGATACTCTCGAGGGATGTGTCGTAGAATGGACGACGCTTGGGCTTAAACTGTTTGTTTATATGCAAGATTGTGAACTACTAAACTGCACAACGATGGATTTATGAAGATTGAATAATTAACATGTTCACTTTTTATTTATTATAACATTGCAAGTCTCTGGCCTTGGGTTAAAGTTCCAAAGTATTGGCTTCACCTTGCGTGTCACACACAAATATAACTGACAACAACCTCGGTGGATCATCTATTAAACCTTTCAACAGTTTGCTTGATGAATCAACATGATAGAGTTTCATATTAGATCAAATCAATGATAATTGTATGCATCATTCATTGGAAGTAATAAGTAATGATCTTGGTGCCTCACAGTCTCTATAATAAGTGATAGTGTGTGATCGTAGCTGTAGGTCAGGTTGTCCTGTGATCTGATTTCGAACTATAAACTATACAGACAACTTCCCATGCCACACACATGCTCTAATCTAAATAATAAAATCGACGCCTCAGATTCATTGTCAGTGCGACTTCTGTACTAAATCTCCCAATGTAACCTTCAATATCTGCCAAAAATTTTGTGACGAAGCTCAAAGTGAACTAAATTCTTGGCCATGAGTCAGCGCGCTTACAAATATATACGCACACAAATCGCGTTCATACATGATATAACAAAGTTAAAACAAACGCTCCTTGGAAAACGATCCATTTGCTATTTTGGAATTTAAAATCAAATTACAAAAAGTGCTTACGGCTACACTTAAGCTAACGACAATTGTCTCTCGGCTGACTCACGTAAAGGTTAAAAACAACTTGGAACTGAAAACCGATCACGTTGAAATACAATGCTACAAATATGCAAGCCTGTTTACTGCGGTTCTCAGCAAACGATAGCAGGTCTCAATCTGTGACATTTATTGATTGAAAGTTACATTACACTGTGATTGTTGGTGCACAACTGCATTCTTGTGCTTCAATGAACTCTCTGACATGAAATTCTTTAGAGGACGTAAGGACGCGAATTTCTCACAGGAACTGTCAACTGTCCTTGAGAGTTCAGAGAACATTGGAATCCCAAGAAGCACCGATCACTAATTAATTGATGTCGAGAGATAGTATGAAAGCCCATAAGCTTGAAATATATGAGACTTCTGCACTAATCAGATAAGATAAACACACGTTGTGACCCAAATTCTCGTCCAAACAAAATACGCCATAAAAATACAAACTTTACTTGTGCTCTTTTTATGCTACTCTCTAGTGGCCCTATATTGGCTGTAGGTTGATTTAAACTTTAAACGAACTAATATATATTCATGTAAACACTTTCTTGTAGCTATATAATTCACTAGAGGATGTATAGGAAGAACAGACGAAATGTCTTCTTCCTACAATATCAGCCTACAACTGTTACAACTTTGACTTATCGTGAATTTCTTGAATTAATTTGATTCTTAAAGAGAACTGGTACAACTCATGTCTTACAATAAATAGTCACGTCCTTTTCTGTGTAGTCATTCAATTTGCTAAATTCTAATCAACCGATCGAACACTTTCCGATGTACAATTTACCATCTCAAATTCTGAAATGGTCATCTTGATCAAGATGGTATTTTTCCTAATCTCCCAATTAAGTAAACACAATCCATATTCCCATTCCAATTTTCTTTTTCTTCTTTGCTGGCAAGCAAATCAAACTTATGTTGGGTGGGTTCAGTTAGGTTCGTATTTCAATTAAAACTAAACCATGAGTTAGAGACTAACATGGGCATGGGGACCGTTAGCTATCAGCCTGATAGATTGCCATGCGTAGCGTCTCCTAAGTAAGAAACAATAATAACACGCTTTAAACTTCAAGAAGCCCTATAGTATCTCATCAGAATTTAAAAAATAGAGGACTGATCGCAGTTAGTAGTAACAGGTCAGCAGTAACCAAATAGGCAATTAAGAACCATGTGAACCTCGCGAGATCGAGTTGAACTCTTTAGTAAGCGTTGACTGAGATTGCATTCGAAATGCGAATATTGTTGATTCTCATGTCACAAGGGCATTATTGCAGAGCTCCTCTCCGTTGGCTATATATGGTGAAGTAGGTCTGGGCAAGGCTTTTTACAAGACATTTATTTCACATCTCACTTTTTCATTACCTACTGACTCCCTTCTCTCTCTTTCTCTTCAATGCATTCAGCAATGAACGGGTTTATTAGACTTCCCATAAATAATCGGAAAGTTGCAATGAAATGCAACCACGAGTTTTTAATATATTGCCGTTCGAATGTATAAAGGCAATTGCTGTTATTAAGCAAGACCTGCTGGGCAGAAGAGATTTAATTTAGGCTTCGTCAAATGTCTTTTACAATATCATGATGTTACAGTCCTGCTTAATCTTTACAACATTACTTTGAGTTCTGATGAGTTAAAATGTGATCAAGCTTGAACTGCAATTTGTCTACATCAATGAAACTTTCGTGTATACAAAATATCGTTGAGAGAACTGGATTTTTAGCCATGTCACGTTGCTGTTTTATACGATCCACTTCATTCGTCTCCCTATGGGTCATTCGTGATTAAGTGACTTCAAGTGGGAACTCATCTGATGATGGACGACTGATTGTAAGAAAAGAATAATGTATACCAGCAAGACGGATGACACAACGAGAACTTTGCCAATTACTCAAACCTACAAAAAGTAGAATTGAAAACAGACTCTGAGCAAAAGTCAAACTCAATCTTATTACAGTCGTCACCCTCACAAATATCCAATTTTATTAAGACTAAATGACTTTGCTGTTATTTACTCGATTTCACGTGACTTTAATTCACATAGGTTAGCAGTCATGTCACATTACATTTAGTTTACTAGGCCTCTCTTGCTTGAATTCAGTTTCAGATTTCACAGAGCGAACATTAATGAGGTTGTGTATATTGCGTTTTTCAGGTGTGTGTGAAGAACTTTTTTAACTCATATCAAGCTTGAAGCCACAGTGAACGCTGGAGGTCTCAGCAGATCCACTTCTTGATCTTGACACGAAAAGGCCCTATCGAGTCTCTCTCTCGATTCTCGACAGTTTCACATATTATGTTGCTGTTACATTCTTTAGAGCATTTCACACATGTTGAACTCCTCTTCTGCCGGCCTACCAGTCACCTAAGTCGCAATGATTCATGGGAAGTATGAATCACGATATCTCATTAAATTCACACCAAGCACTATCCTCCCAGTAGGAATTCGTAATCCAATGGACTACTCATATATCGGTTTTGATGGTGCTCATTTGCGAATTAAATCAAAATGTAGTAGGATTTCGCTGTGTTAAGTTACTTCCTTGAACACAACCTACATTCACACCTTCTCCCGGAGGCTGCATTACTATTACAAGAATTTAAAGTACGTCTAGAACGGATTTTCAAGCTCAGAGAATGATTTTTTCACGTGTTTCAACCCCAATTAATCCCTTCATGAGGAATTTCTCTGAAAGAACTTAATATGATAAAATCAAACGGTATGCGCGTGTAAAAACTCATGGAATCATGCTGCATGACTACATGTTTCTGTAATGTTGTGTGGATTTATTTTGAAGCATTATTTATACTACAGTGTTTTCAAAAGCTTCAAAGTGTGGCAAAGCAACGGCAGCCTAAAATAGTTTTACAGAGCGGTATATAGTTCAGTATACATTTCTGTTATGTATCGTATTTCTGACAATATGTTGTTTTGTCTGTGTACCACCAACTGGCGTTCATCTTGTAACATACATTGCATGATTTTAACTCGTGAAGCTATATAAGCTAGTTAAATAATGAGATTAGTAAGTTTTCAGCGTAAGGCTTCAGTACACGTTGAAAGACGTGCAGGATGGATGATGATATATCTCAAAATCGGGAATTCCGGCCTCCGGATAACCAAAGTAAATGGAACGAGATTGTGTACACACCGAGAAAGTGCAGCTTGAAGTTTGAAGATAACACAGAGTGCAAAGTAAACCAACTGTTGGTGTAAAAAATGGTGATGCGATGGATGGAACATTCTAAAAGCCAGGTAGCTAGAATATGAGAGTCTCTAACGTAAGTATAAGCGCATATGTATAGGAATAGGAAGTGTATCATCTAGACAGAGATAGCGATACAATATGGGAATGAACTATAATAATAATCCTTCGACGCATAAGCAGACGCTTCCTGGACTCCCACAAATGAGATTTTACTCATAATCATCATTATTATTACCAATAAAACTCCATAAATACAACAAAGTCGTTGACAAAAATGGATTGTTCTCTTCCATCTGCTGTCAAAGGAATAAGAATATACTTTGAGGGAGCTTGTAAGTGAATGACTTGTATTCACGAATAATAATCATTCGAGAAGGAATACAAAGCAAATTTGCTATTTCCTCAGTAGAAGTACCTCTAAAATAACTTTGATTTCACAAATAAGGAAATGAGACCATTTCTAAGATCTCAATTCGTGTACACAGGATAATAGTTCGTCTCCAAGTCCAACCAAACTAACTGCGTGTACTTTCGTCTCTCGCTAATAACAGCCAGCAATAACAAAACTCTCTTACTACGACTACTCATGATGATGATGTTGCTCCTGCCTTTTTATTTCTTAAAACTCTTCCTGTACAAAATGATCCTAACTTTGCTAAACTTTAACAAACATCCCAAGAGATGAAACCTGTTTTCAAAAAGCTCGCAGGAAAACAGTTACAGGCGGAGAACGCAGGCAAATCTCTGTTGTGTCTCACACGAGTCACGATGTTATTTTTCGGGTAAGGAAAATATGCAATTTACTGGCATCAATAAGGAAATGACCCCAATGCCATCAAATTTCCTTCCTTCCTTCCCTGCTAAATCTTATTTATCTCTTCACTTTTACGTTTTACATCTCAGTCAGCGTATGGAGCATAATATTATACTCAGGGAACTCTCTCAGTCAATAGCCATCGTGAAATAAATATCAAAGACCATATATACACCCAATAATAGCTCTCAGATCACAACACACATCCGCTGCTCAACTTTCGAAAAACTACTATTTTCACCCAAACACGCCACACATGAGCGTAAATTGGTAATACATAATTTGCGTATCAGCGACGCAGAAAATTGTACGAAAACTCATCTCATTTCTCACTTGATTACTTTGTGCTCCACATAATCTCAAAATGGTTGCAGAGCAAAAATAGCCGAGGCAGAGAGGGAGTATGTATATGCCCTGTCTGCGAAACCCTGTGGGGCTTGTAGAATAAGATGTGCTTATGTATGTGCTATGTTAACCTGCATTCCTACTATTGACTATGCAGCAATCTCCATCTGAAACTGACTTATGACTTGTTATCGACCAGCAATTTATCCTTATGTCAATCCAAATTATTAGAATTCTTTATGATATTAAATACAGTGCAATGATCTTGCGAAGAAGGTACATCAATCAAATCCTGAGAAATGAGTGATGCTGACGAATATCGTGAATAATGAGTACCTTGACCAAGCCAAAAATGTAATATAGGAAGGTTAATTATAATAATTACTAGTAAATTGGCCGTATAGATTGAATATGTAGTAGGCGCTTTGAAGCTGAACCTTCAAATTTATCATCATCAACATTCAGCACAATGTGACTATCATGAAACTTCAGCTCACCGGCATTCGCTCTTTTATAGTGTGCTCTTATATGATGTTTATAATAGTTTATATAATCGATCGCACTTACACAAAATGTGTCACAAACAAATATGACACACATGCTGAACAAACTGCTTCGGAGATTAGAAAACGAATCTCAGATTAACTTTGTCAATAAACGATCGTCGGTGGGTTTGAAGCGGAAAAGGCACACGAGCAGTTGCAATGCAATACAGAGACCGAACCAAATGTATTTAATGACTTCACACAACTGACATAAGGCATATATATGTATGCAGGCCTACATTTATTTGACGTCACCGACACACACACATAAACATAAATATAGCATCTTTCCTTCAAAACTTTTCCCCTTTCCTAAGTATGTAATAATTCGAATGCACACATTGCTCTTGTATAAATAATCACCGAAGGAAAATAATGCACGAGTTTCGGTGTTAGTGACACTGCATTATCCCTCATCCCATTTCCATCCTACAGATTCTCAAAGCTTTTCCTTTATCATAAAATCATATAAAGTAATATTATGGTTACAATCGAAATATCATTGTGTAGGTTTTTTGGTCACGAGCTGTCCTCACTCCCCACACAATGAAATAAGTTCCAGACATCATGCATGCAGCCCAACAACCCAGTCCCAACAACAAACAAATATGAAAATAAAAAAGCAGATGTGACTTTTTCAACTTTTACGTTCTTCTACAGATTGCAGTGTCCTGTTTAGTGCGGTGCGAGTTAAATTGGATATGCTTCGCTTCCCTACTAATAAAATATCGAGTCAACGAAGGATTACAAATCCTTCCTTATATATTATGGTCTGATAATGCCGTGAATACCGATAATATTCCATCTATGCCACAACTGCTATCTCACTGATCACGTCTTTCACTGCCTCTAAACTTTCTGCATTGTCCTGTTAAAGAAACTTTTAGTGGTAAGTTCACAAGATTTCCTTTATTGATGAATTCTTGTGTACAGGTTAAAGCAACACATTGTTTTGTAAAAAGATAAGTGTAGTGTTGAGACTTGAGACTAAAAGTTTTTTTGCATGGCTAGTCAGTCGCTCCGTAGTCTTGTTCTCCCCTACTGATGAGTGTTGTATCATTAGACTCATTATTCAGCACTGTCGGCTGTCGAGTAAAAATGTCATGTGAGTTGTGCACTTTAGTTTTAGATCTGATGTAGCTGGAAGCATATCTGCAAAAAGTTGTTTGAAACTTTCTTTTGTGCAGGTGGAAAGTTTAAGCTTACTGTAATCTCAGACACGGAGTACACACACACTTACAGCAACTATAATTATTCCCGTTGGTAACGGATTTGTCATAAATATCGTTTCATGTTGAGAAACCTATGTAAAGCTAAGTGTTTTATGGGCCGATGGACATTCATTGAAAGTACACACGTAAAAGAGTTCAGTATCTACACAATAGTTGTTATACTTTAATTTGTACATTTGGAGACGGTTTGTAGGCTTGCATGTGAACTAAAAGTTTATGTCATTTTGTCGTAGGGGAGCAACTGCAGTTAATTACTTTTTTAAACAAGCATTACAGGGTTGGGCCAAGGAGAGAGGTCGCAAACTCTTGAATGGTGACTTCGAGACATCTACATATATACACATCCACCCTATTGCCGGCTATTACTTAACAACACTACAAAATAAAATGAGAGCATCTTAGCTAAATCTTTGTCAATCTCAGCGTCTCTGCTCCTTCTAAATAGCCTTCTGTTAAGGGTGGTGCCTTCAATTGGGGAATCTCTGGACGTACAACGATACATGAAGCCTGACAAATTGACAGCTCGTGAGGATTGAGTCAACTAGAAAACTCATTACTATTTCTGAGAAAGCTCGGAGGGTGGGTGGAGGAACAAGTGTATACATCCAGATACATAGATACACAAGAATGTATTGCTGCAAAAGAACTCTCCCCATGTCTCCTCGCTCGTTAAGCCAAACGATGTTATAGTTCGCACAAATAAGGAGAAACTCTGACTCCTGGCAACCGAGTTATTATTACAACCCAAATAAAGCTGTATCATTTCTGGAAGGCGAGATTTGAGCTCCAAAAGCTGCTCCAAAAAGTAAAAGTATTATTGCGTATTTACAAAAACACCCAAAAGCACACCACACAACGTACAAAATATTCCCACAATGATTTCGCGTCTGCTTAATCATCAACACGATGGATGAGATTCATGGAAAAGAACTGGCAGACTATGAGCAGACCACTTTCGAAATCCATGTGAATTAAATGCAGACTGTGCCTCAGGTGGTTCTGTCCATGGATATACAAACGCAAATAAGATTTTCAGGACTGAAGAGTCACGAAAATGGTATTTTATTCAAAGTAATAAGCTTCCTGGTACTTTTGGTTGAATAATTAAAGCAACTGCTCTCGGCACTTCAATCGTCCTCGTAAGCTCATCCATTTGCTTTCTCTTTACGTGTAGTAGTGTGTACAACCAGACTCATCTTCCAGATATGTAGAATCATAAAATTTACACAAATGGACTTAACCCGGTTACCGTAATGGTAACACTAATGTTAATTGCTCTGCTTCTCCTGTGTGGACGCAGGTGAGACTCAACCACTTCTGTTAAGTTAGTTGCGGTGTTTTCTCCACTGTCAGACTTCCAATGAAATTCCTCCATATGGTGTGAAATAGAGATATAGATTATCTCAGAAAATGGAAAGAGAAAAACTCTTCAGGGAAAGACTCGACTAACAAGTCAACATTTTAATTGCTTCCTGAGTTCCGAAATCGCATTTCACATTATTATGAATGTATGTATTCACAGTTTACTCCTATTCAGAAATCTCCCAAATTAGATTTTATACAAAGGACGACTGCATACTTGTTGGCCGTGTTGTAGAATGGCCTATAACATAACGTCAAGTGCATGACAAGGAGATAATGAGCCAGAACTTTTGGTTTACAATTTACTATATGCATGAAGTCTGTACAGGGAATCTGCAAATCTCCGTCAGATAGGAAACTGCGTCTATACATTTTTATAGTGAATACTAATTGCCAATAAAGAACAAGAGGAATTTCAATGATTTCTTTTAGCAAGTGAATGGCTGAGTTCGTAACAAAAAGAAGCAATCTCATTGAACGATTATTATTAGGGTCGAAAAATCACTCTGAATATCAAAATCTTCCACATTTCCATTTCTTTCTATTACTTAAGTTATAAATGACTCCCTATTTCCGTTCAATTTCACTGCATAGCCATTTTCTTCTTTACTTACAACATTTTCGGAGCATTTCCAACTATACATGAACTTAAGCTTGGCCTTTAATCAATAACACTGCAAATGCCACGTGAGCAAAGACATTAGCATTTCGTATCGACCCCCGTCTAACTATAAGAGAAAAGCGAATGTATAGTATAGCGAATGTTCCAGCTATTCTTCTTGCTTCGCCCAGTTCATACACATACTAATATAATGTCGAACATATTTCAACCGTTGTATACTTCGTATCGTACCGTCCGTTCTCATCTCGTTCGACCGAAAATATTACTCCTTAACAAATGCGTGCTATTTACGTAACACCAGCGATGGAATAAGCACACTCACAGTTCCCAAAAAGGAATATTATTTATGGCGAGCATTTATGCAGTGGAGAAACGAGAGAGTCTTTCAGACAAGCCACGTAATAATAAATGGCTTGGTAGGATATATTATTTGAGTTAAGGTAAAAGTGGTAAAAGTCATTGGGCACACATAAAAGTGATTCTTTTTCTTTCTTGGCTTTTATAATGACACTTCATGACCACCATCACCTGCACAACCGTCTTGTGGCCCGTCATTTTCCCACATTCCCCGGCAGTATTATTATTACTACCCATTACGTCTGACACTATTCTTAATAAGAAAGTAAATTTTTCATTTTCACGACCCATTATCATAATACCCTTCCTTACACTTTGTTATTAACACTTTGTACTTTACTCTGCACGATCGTAGCTCATCTGACTTGCAGTAAAATTGTTTAGTTGGCATTGCCTCCTTACGTATTAGAACTTCAGAATCGATAAATGTTCAAGCACTGATGATGGTGAGATAGGTTGTCATCCTTTTACTACTTGACTATATATGTAGTGTCATCAAGAGCTTCTCTTGAAAACTACATACGAATGTATACATATGGAAGAAACTGTCAGCTAGCAGCCAACTTCACATTCCACTCATGTGACTTCCGACTTTCCCACACCTACACAATGAATTCAGCGATTCAGCATATCTGCGTCAAACCCAATTAGCTCTGTGATGTCCGTACATTGTTCAATTAAACGAGTTAATTCCTACCGATTCGCTGGGAGATGCTGCCCTCCCGAATGTTCCTAGGCACCCACTTTCACTGTCATTATCATTAGGCACTAAAAAGCTTCCTTTTGAGTCGTTGAGCTCCCACCACCTTCATTCTCCTTAATTAGTTCTTCTCTTTTTAACAAGAATTAATTGCTTGCCAGCAGCAGTGCTCAATAGATAAGTATTAAAAGAGTCAAACAGCTGCAGCATAATACGAAGTAGGCCACGACTTCATCCATAGAAATTCTAATGGTTTACATGTCTCCATCTAAACGAGGCCTTAAAAGGTCAAGAAGTGTTACAGCAACAGAGACGAAACTAAAGAAACCCCAGTCACGTTGCTCTCTGACCTTTTATTTTTATTCTCGATTGGCCCCAATCTTAATCCGTACACCACGCTTCATGCAAAAGGTTGACTGGCTGCGACTTTCCTTCAAGTCTTTTCCACTTGAGCGGACTCAATCTAATCAACTTAACTAATGTTCCATGGCCATTAGGAATCTCGCCTCTTCTAAAGAGAAAGACTTAAAGCTTCCGAAGTTATCAAAAGATTTTCTCCCTTTCAAAAGTCTCGGGTGACACACTTTAATAATAATATCACTTCACATATGAACTTAAGGGGAATCTTTGTCTGACTTCTTGTGTCTCTATACACCGAATTGCTTTAGACTTTAGACCTCCACACAAGCTGAAGATTTTAGATCATTTATAAAGTTTTACAAAAGAAAACTTTCAGGCGTACGTTACACATGTATTTGAGAGAGCGACGATGATGATGCGACAAACATTTCTTTTTATGGCATAGGCAAGGTCTCCTTAGTCTCTTAATAAGAAAAGACCTCGACAGCCAGTCTCCTTAAAATCTACAGAGAGGTTTTTGTCTCTCACATACAAACTAAATCTTCCCTTCTTTAGAAATGATTTCCGTAAGGCACACAAAACCTCGTGCGACTCGAGTTTGCATTTTTTCATTTAAACAGCTGAAATGAAACTAAATCCGCTTTTTCTCTTCAAACATACGAAACTTAAATTATTGCTAGTCATCTTCACTTTTTAACTTTTTATTAAGCAAAAGTTACGATGTAATACCCAACTCCAGATACGAATGCGACATCCCTTACATTCTTTAATATATTCGGATAAGACTGAAAATGTCAGTTTTATTCCGTGTTTGAAGACAAAATTATGAACAACTTATGCTGAACTTCTTCCCATCTAATAACAGCGTATAATACTCATCTACTTCAGCGACTCTCCTCGTGATTATCATTCTGAGATTTCACAGATAATGACTGTACTCAATCCGAACACGAATTCAACATAACATATTACACAGACAGGCAAGAAATAAGCGTGGTAAGTTTATATGCAAAAAGAGGTGTTACTTACACGCTACAACCATTCTGAAAGAGTTAAAAGCTTGTCATATGTTAGACCGTGAATCATCGAGCAACTGCAGACAAGAAAAATTCTTTCCTTCCTCACAGAAGAGAACAGGGCAAATAGTTAAACGCTAAATCATACTTTGCATAATATAAATTCCAGTTCCCTAATCTAGCATATTACCCATCGCCGTTGGAAGTATTTCTATACAATATATTTTTTATTATTGTTCATCGAAGCCAAACGAGGCAGTAGAAGGATAAATTGTCTATCCAATTTAGATATTGTTTGCATTTAAACAGAAACCTTATAGACGAGGGGAGAATGTGTTAATAAGCTCAAAAAGAACAAAAACTGCCGGACAATTACAGTTAGTAATATAAATGAGTATCCCAAAGGACGCCACGATGATGAAGCACCACATGAAACCCGTTTTGTTTAATACACACACACATGTCGTCTCATCATCAGCCCCTTACTAGAACCATCATTAATTTTTCTGTTGGTCAATTCACCGCAACAGCAGTAAATGAGATAAGTCTCAATCATATTATGCGAAAACTTTAAGTCCATATAAGACCTCTTACTAAATTCGCAACAGTTCATTAACTTGCTTCATCTCATCATACCTGAAAGTTGCATTGATAAACATATGCATACATAATATAATACGTGCACGAGTCAATTAAAGTCAGTATAGAAAATTGCTTATCGATTCCTGAAATTCTAACTCGAGCTTCATTTATGTGCCCTTTAGCGCAGGAGAGATTTTTTAATTTATGCGAGCTAAATCCTTTTATGATACTTTTGAATAATTCATCTAGACAATAAAATTTACATGAAAATGAAACTCGAGGAATTATGGAAACTTCTTCACCTGAAATTAAATTAAAATGCATACAAAAACTGAAAAAATGAGAGTCAGAGAGTCAGTTAAAATAAAGTGATAATTACTACACGCTTGTGTGCGAAACACACATGAAACGTTGACATTCACATAGGCCAGAGTGTTTTTGTTACAAAGAGACTACGAAGTCACATGTATTTTACTTGTGAGAGTATGTCATTCCTCATTACATGCCTGAAAGGAAGAAGGAACTTCTATTGCATACAAATAACTGGATGATTAGAGTAATTAGCCGTGAGATGAATAGAGAGCCAGGTTCAAATAAATTAATGATAATGATTCAAAAACATGTCTCTCTTTCTGATATTCTGATCAGCCCTGAATTTAACACTCCTTACCAGCAATTTCAAATATGTCATTTTATCCGTGCAAAATCCCAATGGAGTATTTGTATGTTTGTACATGCAAACATTTCTCCGTTACTTTATTATGAAGTTACATTTTTTCTTCTTAAAATACACTTTTATTTTATAAGCTTTTATTCTCATCTCTACTAAATTGGCAAATGACAACTGTTTGTCAAAATAAGAGATAATCGATATTGAAGTACAGTTCGTCACTTAAGCTAATGTTTTCGCGTGAATAAAATAATGTCGTTCTACCCAATATGGCTTGGCAGATTATTTGTATCCTTAAATGGAAGATTTAAATAGAAAAACACTTCACAAAAATAGTTAAGGCCCCTGGCTTTTAAAAACACATTAACGAAATTAATATAATCGGCTCCTATCATCAAGATAGCATGTATAACTAGTTTGCTAAAATCTGTAACCAAGCCATACGGTGCACACTATCCAACCTAACTGCATCAATCTTTGAGGAAAATTCTGAATACAGCTGTGTATAGCTTACTCAGTTAGTTTTCACGCACAAAATGTATGCATACGTACTTCCTTCAGTTAATCTGTCCGATGACATATGGCACTTTCAGTAAAAGCTTCTCTGCTTCGACCATTACATTCTGCTCCTTCTGTATTTAAAAATCACATCATCACAAAGAAACTCGTGGAGTGACACGATCATTAGAGAGTCTAAACTTGCCTCTCTACTCTTTACAACTTATGCTCGTGTAAGTTATCCCAAATTGGCCAGTGGCACAACGCACAAGGCACGCAGAAAACCTTTTTCTATTTAAAGAATATGTTGCAAATACTCTGAGAAATTAAATTTGAACCCACAGCTGTCTTCCTTTAAAAACCAGTTAACAACAATCGATTATTTCTGGATGACAAATTCTATCTTAGAAATCCTATCATTAATGAGGTTAATTGGTTTTGGAATAGAAATGCACTCAATTGATTCTATTGAGAATTGTTTCAGCATTACAAATTATCTCAAAACTCAAAAGTGTAACCCATGGTAAGCCACAACAAATGTAATTTGATGTCAAATGAATTTGATGAGGGTAGACAGGTAGACCTAAAATTCTACCCCACTTCTTCACTTTATATTTAAATTGTCTGCATATAGTCAAGTAGTGCCATGCATGCTTGTGTGTGCATCTTAAGATGACAGAAAAGGAGTCCCAAGAATAAACTATCAAAAGGGACCAAATAAATATATTAAGTAGGTGGGTGAGCGAAGATAAAACCACAAGTTTGTGGCTTAACATGAATGCACAGTGTCTTGTGGGATGCATTTACTTACACTGCATCTCACAAAGTGTTCAAGAAGCTTGTTCGACTCTAAATACAAACCAGCAATGACTCCGTGTGTAATGAATGAGTGTTAGAAACAACTGCTGCAGACACACACACAAAACTATTTGAATGAATGACTGTTCTCTTTCAGGAAATTAAAGATTCGAAGAATCCTGCATGGCTTGTCTGCAATAAAACCGTCAAATTGTCAAATAGCCACAACAAAGGAGAAGAACAACAAAACTGACGTCGCGTCTCTCTCTCTACGTTTGTACTATCTACCACTAACATTACCTTCTAACTTAATTTAATCCTAGAAGAATTTCGTGAGGTCTTCTTCATTTCCCCTTTCACAGACCATTGTCCTCTTTTACCGTAATCCGAGACAAAACTTCAGAAGCGAATGTAGCGAAAACTTCAAATTAAAACCAAGGACCTCAAAATGAAGCACAGCAAAAGCAGCATCAACCAACTTTTTCGTATTGTTCATACACGCAGACACATGAACACTCGGTTACGAGAATAATAATAAAGTTAGGCTTCTAAATGATACTCTAAGCTTATTAAATGTTATTGTTACGTTATTTACAAACAATCTGACTATTATAGCACTGGGAATTGACAGTTATTGCGTTTATCCCGACTATTATTTCCCTCCGAGTTAAGCGACGCGGTTTAAATTACACACGATTAAACATTTCACACAATAATTACCTTGCATATCCGAAGGAAGTCTACAATACTTATAGAGACTCTCTGCAATTAAGACAAGACGCTATATAGTAGTTGTGCTTGTTGGATTAGTTGAACGCACGCACTTTCTCACACACAAGCGGAAGGAGGCACCTCATATGTATGCATGCGTATGCTACATAAATACACACTCCATTTGAAATTTAGTTTCGCATGTTTCAACCCCATTTAAATTGTAAATTACTAGACAAACGCACTTTAGTCTGGAAAAGAGGTATCTTCAAATGACAACTTCCTGCTGTGGTTTCTATCTAAACGAGATTTGCAGATCCACTTGACTCCTGTGTTATAGTGTTATGAGTTCTGGTGAACCTAAGTTTACATGTTTTTTGAGAAAACCAGCAAAAGAGCATCGAATCAAGTGTAAAATTAACCATTTTCCTTTATCGCGGAAAGTCTGTTGTCATTTATGCATGCCATTCTTGAGGCAATATCGTTTAATTTCTTTTTCATCAATCATAAAGGACATAATTTCTAGTACCACAATGTACAAAGGTGCAAAGCGACAATATATAGAATCGAGAAAGCTTATTCCGGAAATGCTGCGTTTAACTTGATTTTTATTAGTTAAAGTTTTATTTTAAGAAAATAATTGACTTCGATAATTTGTGTATTACAGAATAGAAAAGGTTTTGAAGGTTAGCAGCCTTTGCAAAAGTAATTTGACACTACATTGTTGTATTATCTGATTGTGAATATAATTCCACGAACAATAAACATAATTCTCCGCATTTCATATAAGCTGTTTCTAACTTTAATCAGTTCTAATCTTCGCAATTACCGAATATGCAACCACCAATGAACGATATGCGTTTTTGACATGCAACAAGATAAAAATGTAATCATGGGGAAGATATAAGTTTGAGTGAGTGCATACAACTAATCAGTTGTTTGTGCACTTGAATTAGTGCAGTCCAATTTATATCGAGCATCGATGGATGTTGTATAACCTTATGTTCATTTCTAAAGCTCCTTCATTTTTATCGTATGTCGCAACATGATTAGAATTAAGAGATAATTGCTATTCCATAACGCACACTGAACAAATGAATTGAATTCGCAGCCAAATAAGCACAAGTCATGAACCTAAATAGGAAAGTCTTTCTCAAGTCCCAGCACATACAAATATCCCTCATTTGTTTTGCAGCAAGATAATTAATGATGAAAAATGACAAGACTGCGGAGCAAAGAAACAGAGCAGCTCAAAGAAAAACGTCTTGTTCATTCAAATCAAGAAGAGTGTATAGTCAAACTTGCGTAACATTAACCATTCAAACATAATCTCAAGCTAATTCTCAAGCCCCAAAAATTCGAACGAGAACCACCCACAACCTATTTTTTACTCTTTTTATTCTAACAATTATACTGGGAATGCGTTCTCGGTAGGATATCCCTCGCCTGTGAACAAAACTTTGGCTACTAATTTGGTATTATTATTCAAAGTTTGTATCTCATATCTGGTTTTCTTCTGCCTCAATTTCACAAATTATTTTTATACACATTCACAGTTTTCAAGATAGTTAGTATTTACTCTGCTCTGCTATTTCGTACGTTTGAAAGTTAGAGCAAGAACAATAATAAAATTAAGACTCATTTGCACTTTCCTGTGTAATAATTCGTAATTACGAGGAGAAACATACTTTAACATAGAAGCGGAAAGTTGAGCTTCATTTCTCAAAAGGCGTTTTTAATGTTCTTATACAATTCACACTCATTCCTATTGTGAACTTGGTTCCCATCATCAACTTCTTCTTCCTTCCTTACACACACACACAAGCTCAAAGGTACTTGCAACAAAGAAGTAAACTCGGAATCCTGCGTGTATCTACAATATGTATACATATATATTATATATATTTACTACTACCATGATGAACTTTCAGTCAGATGAGTCAATCTGATAACTTTTTACACGGATAAACAACAACCTACTTCGCTTACCTACAGACACAATCCTTCACATAACTCATCAAGTGATAAATAACAATAATAATAATAACAATAGTGCAAGAATGTACAAAACTCAAGGCTCAATTTTTATTTATATATGAGCCAAGTTGCTCACATGGAACGCACCAGACACCATAATGCCCTACTACAGAAGTTATCCCACCGTACGATTTCTAAATAAAACCCATTTTTCGTCTTTGATCTACTGTATGTGAACCAGAAGGATGCTAAAATCTTTAATTTATGGACTAATTTCATATTTCGAGATGAGCTATCAATTTTACCGTCTTATAATTAACGAGGAAGGAAGATGTATAGCTGGTTTGATTGATGACGTACACCCTATAATGTTAGTTTACCCAAGATTCGGCTTTATTACTCTTTGCTAGCAATAAAAGTTGAATCATTAAAGTATTCGCACTATTAACTCATTTAATAGAAATTGAATATCAATAATAATAACTAGTTTAAACAATGCGAAGAAGTAATTATATTTTTATGAAGTAATTTATAAGTACCTTGGCTTGGTGTCCATTGGAGTTGCTGGTTTTTTATCTCTCTTGAATCTCGAAAACATTTTTCCTTCAATATTTCTGGGCTTTAATGAGTGTATGTGTTTTTACTGCCATAAAAGTGGCTTTGAGAATGTTTATTTGAGAAAAACGACGGGTGTATTATTGCTGTTGTGAAAGTGAAAGCAGGGGATTTTTTTACTAAACATTTACAGTCCCGAATTTGTTTTATACGGCCTCCAGAAAAAATCCCACAGAACTAACACACTAATGCTGGTAATATCGGACGACAACCCCTAACAGTCACAAATAATGCTACAAGTAACTCATACAAAAGCCCCTTTCGCCAAACAAACCAACTTGGCCAGTCACATCCACATTTACAACACTTCGTTTCCGAGTTCGCTTTTCTTGCTTTTGTTTCGCCGGAAGTGAGAGATTTCCTGATGAGGGAAATCTTTTAAAACTCCTTTCTCCTGTTGAGAAAGGGTAATTTTGAGTAACCCTTCCAATTCCTACTCCTTTTGATACAACACGTATTAGAGATGCAATCTCTTTTTCGTTCTTCCTGTACTGTGAGGACACTCCCTGGA
>Ga0194135_10000038_pt1 | contig 71306 bp, 61 predicted proteins | sample LitLau_LLRF_2013_FD_134024 | JGI IMG/M metagenome (GOLD analysis project Ga0194135, IMG submission 134024) | Freshwater sediment microbial communities in response to fracking from North America - Little Laurel Run_MetaG_LLRF_2013 (version 2) | ecosystem: Environmental > Aquatic > Freshwater >...
AGTAGTAGCCGGTGGTAGTAGTAGTTATTAAGTGGTGGTGGTGTAGTAAAAGCCGGTGGTTTGTTTATTACGCGCTGACAGACAATATGTAATAACATGTGGGCTGGCAGCCACTCCAACACCTCTCATAATACAAGTAGTAATAATGTTACAATAGTAAAATTGTATTAACAACGTGGACTTTGTTGGACTAGGACAAGGACTAGTCTCCGGCTTTCTTACATTTGCCATAAGATCATTATTAAGTCGTGCAGAATTGTTTTTTCCGGGCTTGATCGGTTGACGTTGACGGTAAGTAAAAATTGCACAGGAATTTGTATTATTATTTGCATTATTATGTTCCAGATACATAATATATAGTTTGGGTTATGATTGTTAAATGGGATTTTATGATCATGACAATATGACTTAATATAGACAGACTGAAAGAAATAGTTTCCTATTGCATATTATTGCATTTGAATGACACGTTAGAATGACATTTGACAGTGCATATTTTGACAATTTAAGGCATATATTAAATCATACAATGTATATTTTCTTAATTTGCAGACTTGGTGGGGACATGCCCAGGTACAGAGGGAATCAGGCGTCGAAACCTGGACCAGGGAGCAAAGCCGAGAGTGGCGGCGGCGGAGGTGGCGAAAAGAAGCGGAAGAAGCAGAAAGATTCAGACGAGGAGGATATGACATCTTCGAACGGGGTCAGTGGAAATGATGAACCCAAGTACACCCGAGCTGCTCACAGTACTAATGCTAGACGTGGTCCACCTCATCATCGCCAGCATGGAAGACACGCGGCACACATTTCTAACTACTACAAGAAGTTTGTGACGGAGACAATATAATTTTTTTTATTGTGACTTGTAATATACTAGTAGTTGTACTTAAACGTAATTACTTTCGAAATGGCCAGGTTAACCTCAACGATTGTTGTGAGCACTCTAGTCGCATTTGTCGCTTATTACGGTTACTTGGGGTACCTGGAAACACGAGTGTATACACCACTTCCAGTGGATAAGGTGTGTAAAGTTACCATTTTTTAATGAAATGAAAGAGAAGATAATAATATTGTTCTTATTTGTTACTTTTATCGCTTATAGATTGTGCTTAAAAAAGGACTGCAAGTCCCAGAGAGATTTTGGGGATCGTATAGGCCTGGGGTCTACTTTGGCATGAAACACAGGAGTCCTAAATCACTGCTCACTGGTTTGATGTGGCTGTTGCCGTCACAAGTTAGACCCGGCGAAGCTAATCTCAGGTAATTTAGTTGTAACTTTTTGACAACTTAATCCATTACTTTACTAGATGTTTGTTCAACGATCAACTTGTATCATGCAGGCATCTTTGCGAGCAAGGGGATAATTTGAAGACATACGGCTGGAAAGAACACGATGGAGTTAATTTTGGTGTTCAGGAAATAGTTGATCATAACATAAAAATTGTTACTTCATTTGTGAAAAAGTCTGGAGGTGCTCATGGTGGTGATTGGACAAGTCGGATTCAAATCCAGCCACTTGTAAGTTCATTGTTAATTAATAATTTTGTGAATTGGTTTCCTATGTGTAAAGAGGCTGTCTTAGGTAATTAATCATGTCATTTCAATAGAAAACTCAAGGTCTTCCGCCATCAAATATGAGGGATGAAGTCGTTCTAGTCTATTACGTGGCATTAGAACCGGGATTAAACGGAAATATTCATCCAATTTACAATGGAGATGATGTGGTGGGAATAGAAGGAGAAACAGAAGAACTTGGACCCTTCAAATTAAGGTGAAGCATTTTTATTGGGCAATCGTTATATTATTTTAAAGTCTACTAAAGACGATAAAAAGCACCTACTCTTGATTCTCATTTTTTCTGATAAGGTTTGTGGTGGGACAAGGAATTTTGAAGACCTCATTCATGCAAACAACATTAGATTCTATGACCGCAGCTTCATCAGCCACACTTTCGAGCATGGCGACAACATCTGTCAATGATAAATGGTTCTTTTTCCTGCGACAACTTAAGCAACAGGATCATGGCAATAAACCGCCAAATTACTTGGCGTTCCAGGTAATGCCGTTGAATTATTATTTAAATTATGATCCATTATTTATCAATTGCAATCTTTAGGTTCATGTCAAAGGTGAATTCGTAATGGATGTTGCTTATGAGTCTGGTAGTGTGGGCAATCGACAAGTTCCATTGGAAGGTTCTGCATACAACGATTTGCTTGAGTCATTCAGGTTAATTAAAGCTTTTTTTGTTCAAATTATTGCATTTATTCATGGTTTTGTCCAGCTTACAAATTATACTTAAGGATGCTAACGTTATTAAATATAATTTAGATATAATTTCAACAAGAAATTTGAAACTACATTTCACTTGGAGAAGAAAGGCTTCAATGCTTCACTAATTACCTTTGCGAAAGCAACTATGAGCAATCTGATTGGAGGAATTGGCTACTTTCACGGAAACTCGAAGGTCCAGTCGACTTACAACTCAGCTCCTGTTGCATACTGGACAGCCGGCCTTTATACTGGAGTTCCGTCGCGAAGTTTCTTTCCCAGGGGATTCTTGTGGGATGAAGGGTTTCATCTAATACTCGTTAACAAGTGGAACCCTGAAATATCGGTGGATATTATTTCTCATTGGTTAGACTTGATGAATACAGAAGGCTGGATACCTCGTGAGCAAATTCTTGGTGATGAAGCTTTAAGCAGAGTTCCTGAAGAATTCGTCGTCCAAAAAAATGACGTAGCTAACCCTCCAACCTTGATAATGGCCTTGTTGGATTTATTAAACCGTCATCGGGACTGGCTCTTGATCAACCACAAGCCTACGCTTCACCGAATGTGGCCTAGACTATCATCATGGTACCATTGGCTCAACAAAACTCAAAACGGAGAAGTGCCTTCGACGTATAGGTACTACAAATTCCTTATGTATTCCATTAATAGTTTTCCAGCAAATTGACCCATTCCATAAAAATATTTAGATGGAGAGGGAGAAATGGAACTACAGTGCGGGAACTTAATCCAAAAACCCTTGCATCTGGTCTTGACGATTACCCGAGAGCCTCCCATCCGTCTGATTTGGAACGTCATGTCGACCTAAGATGCTGGATGGCTATATGTTCTAAACTAATGGGCGAACTTGCTGATATATTGGGTTACGATTCTACACGATATGTGTTCACTAGTGAGCTTCTTACCAACCAGGAACTCCTTGACTCTCTTCATTGGTCTAAGTCACTAGAAGGCTATGCAGATTATGGGTTACATTCAGAAAATGTTGTTCTCAGATATCCTTCTAAAGTGAAATCAAGACCACCCGGAAATCAACCAGAAAAAGTAAGAGTTGTTCTTCAAAAACCGGAATATGGGTTTGTAAATTCTTACGGGTACGTCAGTTTGTTCCCCCTCATTTTGGAAATTTTGCAACCTACGTCTCCTAATCTTGCAACAATCATCAAGAAGTTAGAAGATCCAAAATTGCTTTGGAGTAATTACGGGTTAAGATCTCTAGCTGCCAATTCTCCAGCCTACAAAGCTAGAAACACAGAACACGATCCTCCATATTGGAGAGGTCCTGTTTGGATAAATATTAATTTCTTAGCTTTAAAATCACTGCACCACTATTCAAATGTTCCAGGTCCTTCTAAAAATATAGCAAAGAGTATATACGATAAGCTTCGAATGAATGTGATTAATAATATAGCAAACCAGTACTACACAACTGGATACGTTTGGGAGCAGTATGACGATATTACTGGAGAAGGTAAAGGCTGTCGTCCGTTTACCGGTTGGTCTGCTTTAGTCGTTTTAATTATGTCTGAAGAGTTTTAGTCAACTCTTATTGCGTTGGTTGAATGGGCTTTCGTTATTGTTCCTCAATTACAATAATAATATCTTAATATTCCAAACTAATGATAATAATATTGTTTATAGTGTAACGGTACTTGCCTTCTCTAATATTTAATGTCTATGTCAAATTCATTGTTTTTCTTTCCAAGTCACAGTTTGTAACATTTTATACGTAAAATGAATAAAAATTGCTTCGAAACCTGAAATATCTTAACATGCTGTCTTACATTTTCAGACAGCTTCAGACAACATTCAGGCATAGACAAGGGCACTTTTCTAGATGAGGTTGAACGAAACGGTGTTGCTGGACAGTTCCCGTGTGGTGTGGTGCATTGCATCATCAAGTTCATAACTAGACAATAATAGTATTTAAATCGTTTATTTGGTACGGTTGTCTAAATTGATTACTTGCTGTAAGACCAATGATAGCTTGAATGTGCACCAAAACTCGAGAGTTAGACTTAATTACAATCATAGTTAAAATATAGGTATTAGAAATAAGTTAGTACATATTTACTAATCATACATGCAAAACAATGAGGCAGGTCGTATGAATCTATAAAACAGATTACCTACTTTGACTTATTTTAAAAACCACAGACGAAAGGCCCCAAAATGACATTAAGATAAGTGTGGCGTAAAGAAATCTTTCGATTGAAATGCTTCATCACAAGCAGAAATAAAGATGTATCAAATACTGCACACTAACATACAACAGTGTAAATAGAATAACACTCAAAAAGTTTTTCTATGTACAGCCCGCTGTCCTTCTTCTTCGTATTCTTTCTTGGAAACCCACATTTTCTTAAAGGTGTCTAAGGATGCTAAGATAGAGCCGCCAATCCAAGTGGAATAAAGTCGTTCTTGAGGTGCTGAAATCTGAACACAAACGATACAGACAGGGTATTCATTACAGTTCACGCACAATATTAAAAACACGTTATTTTATTTTCTACCTTGATTTTTATATCCTTAGGAGCCATTTTCCGAAGTTCAGACAGTAGTCTATCTCCAAATCCCTATAAAAATCTTTATGTGATATTGGCGTACTTTTTTTGCTACATACAATGTGAAACTAAAAGCTACCTTAAACAATGTGGATCCTCCAGACAAAACTATGTTTTGATACAGGACTTTTCTCAAATCTGTATCTGACTTTTGAACGGAATATAACAACACTTCATGCATAGATTCACATTCTTCGCCAATTAAATCAGGACGAAACAGAACTTCTGGAGCTCTAAACCGAGCTGCTCCGATCTGAGAAAAAATGTAACAATCACACTTCATTAGAAATGGACCATCTATTATGCATCCAAGAATTAAGTCATCGAACATACATCTAGGGTACTTCCATCAGGCAGTTTATAAATTCGCTTCTCAGCCTCACTTGATTCGTCTTTGGTTGGGTTCGTGGAAAGATAACACTCTTTTTCTTTGATAGTTCTTACGATCTCGAATTCGGATGACGTTCTGAAGTTAATACCTTCTTTTCGCAAAAGAAATCTAGAGAGAATAAACATGAAGTATTAAAATATTATGCTCTTCTTCTTCAATAATTCCAGTCGTACCTCAGATATCGAGAAACGTCTCTGCCAGCAATATCAGCTCTCATTATACTATGTGGAAGAGCAAATCCTTCATAGATAGGCACAGCATGAGTGACTCCGTCTCCAGAGTCCAACACGACTCCAGTAGTTCTTCCGGTGGCATATCTGATCACAAGATTTTATAATCACTTCAATGTTAGTACAGTGAATACAAAATCTAACTACAAACTTACAAACTCAAAACAGCTTGCATTGATAAAAACAATGCTGGAGCATTCAAAGTCTCAAAGAAAATTTCAGCTGTCTTTTCTCGATTTCTACGAGGATTTAATGGAGCTTCAGTAAGAAGAACAGGATGCTGCCAAAGTTTAAAATAAAAATAGATTACAATTTAATGTAGCAGCAAAATGAGAAGAACATATTAATAATTCTCACATTACCTCTTCAGAAAAAGTCTGTAGCTGATCTTTACAATAAATATACTGCCAAATTCTTTCCATATCATTCCAGTCAGTTACAATCCCATGTTCCATCGGATACTTTAAGGCAAGTAGACCACGGTGTTCTTCAGCTTTAGGCCCTATAAATACATCTCCTTCCAGGGCTCCAGCCATCACTCGTACATGTTTTGGCCGTCCAACACTGAAAAAATATTTCCAATCAAATATATCTCATCCCTACATCATTTTTGTGTACCCATTAACGTTTCCTTACTAGTTAGGAAATCTGCATTTCGGTACTTGATCGCCTGCAAATCCAGCTTTGATGATTCCCGAACCCTAAAAAATCAAGATGAATTTAAAATTTACATACACTTGCTTTTAGAGACAAACCTAATAAAACTTTCCACTTAACCATGAACTATACTTACATTGTCGATCACAACAGGCTGATTAACTAACTCCATGTCGTCTGCTCGAAATACCAGGTATACTAGATCCTAAGTGTCCTGCAAAATTAAATAAAAATTATTTCCCCTTCCTACTGTACCATCTGTTTTTTTTCAATCTCAACAATATTTTTAAACTCAGTACTTACTTACGATAACGCCCAAAAGTGTCCAGTCAGTCAAAATGCAACGAACAACAAAAAATGACAATTCTTTTACACTACAAGTCTCACTGACACATTCCTCCTACAAATATCTTAACTCCAATTTAAGTGTCACTAATATAACACTCACAGAAAATTTTTCCAAAAACCACCTTCCAAAAATTGGTGCGTTACTTCTAATATAATTCAACTTGTGAATTTGTTCAGCAGATTTTGGCATATATAATGACAGGCAGCCTAATTAAATCCACAATACACCCGACCTGACTGAAGTCTCGGCAATAAAGTGGGAATCAAAACCGACGGGATCTCTGAGACATGACTCACCAACACTCTCCGCGCGAAACTCGATGACTCCAACTCACCCGACCACTTTGAGACAAACCAGGTCGTCGTTTTTCCCGCGCTTCGTCTCACCTTCCCCCAACATTCCCTTCACTGCTCTTGACTCATCATCATCACCATGCACGAGAGCGTGAGGCGCATTTACCACATCGCACTCGCCCTTGCTGGACGACATGCGTTTACTTTGTGTGAGGCCAGGCTGCGGAGCTGCGATTTTTAATAACTGTCGTTTCTAATCATTATTAAAATAGTTGATAAGCTTCATTTGTAAATCATTCAGTAGTGACTTTATTTGTTGTAGATTGACTAGGAGTAGATGCATATGAGAAGAATTTTCTTAATTGACCAAAATATACGTGGAACAATCGAATCTGATTTCTTGGAGATTGGTACTACTACTACTCGACTCCAGACGTGAGTTCAATATACGACAAAGAAGATAAGAATTTGCTGTGACACGATACAATATACACGATAGTAAGTAATAAGGGGATTGGAGTTCTTATTCTTATCAATGATGAATGCCGAATGCTTCAAGATTAGCATTTTATCTTTTAAGTTAATCTGTGTATGTGTGTGTGTATTTAGATTACTGCTCATTCATTGTATTTCTATTACTTAATTAGATAATCCTATGGTATTCTAATAGGAGGCTTCTTCATATTCCTGTGACTTCATGCTAATTGGTCGACCATTAAGAAAATGCCTTTTGGATATAGATTTAACCCAAGATACGCTGGATATCGGCCTCCAATACGCTTTCGAGGAATCACTGCATTTAACCCAGGTCGTCGTTTTCCTTATCAGCCGCGGCATATCAGAAATCGAAACAGATTTTTGAGAGAGATTTCTCCAAGTGAATCTACCGGAACTGAGTCGTCGTCGGAGAGTCGACGTAAGTAGATGGCCATAGTACAGCTACATATTTTATTTCATGTGAGAGGATTTTATTTCACAGAGGTAGCTTGTGAGAAAAGGCTCAACAAGAGCTGAAGAGATCGATAATATTCTACTCTCGTCTGCCAACGCCATTAAAGCAAGGCAAGAGTGCTGCTGCTGGTGGTAGTCTAAAACTCTTCTGTATGGAATCTTTTACTGAACTCACCACAATAGCGCATAGCGTCCATCCATTAATATACAGCAAACTATTACCCTCTCTTTTTCGTTTGGCTCCGGCCAAAGTGAATGGAATTATCTATCAATAACAATTAATATTGTTACATTTTGATTAACTATTGAATCGGCGTTAGAACATGTTTAAAGACTTTCCATTTTGATAGAATACAGGTCAATATTATTCAATGGACGTAGTGTATAAAGTAAAGAAGTGAAAATAGGAAAATTCAGTGTCAATTCAGTATATTAAGAACCCGGACGTGATAGATTAGTAACTGAATATAATTCAGAGAGAACAATTATTTGTTTAACTTTTAAAATATATTTTAAAGACTTAACAATCCTGGAGATTGGTGGAGATATTATTAGATTGATTGGACATCTTTATTATTAGGATATGGAACATTTATAACTGATACTTGGTCATCATCGACTTATATGTGATGTATTTCCCTGCGTAAAAGTAAAGAAAGTTTGATTAGTTTAACTATAACTGAGGATGACTACAGGGGACTCCGACTCGCGCTCTTCCCCAGAGGGAGATAGCGATGGAACTGGGTCGAGCCAGAGGTCACCGGTTAAGAATGATGAGAATCATACTCCTACGGAGAATGGAAATGGAACTTCTTCAAAGGACAAAATCAGCTCCAGTCAGAAAAGCCGGAAGATAGAAATCAACACGCGGATTGTTCAGGTAGCTAATGTAGCCCCCAATACAACCAGAGATCAAATGCAAGCCATGTTCGGCATCATCGGCAAGATCGAAGATCTTCGGTTGTATCCTACTGTGTAAGTACTTTCCTCAGAAATGCTTTCTTTAATCGAGAGATTTTGAGAGCGGAATGTTCACTAATTATTAAATTCATCATTTTTATACAGAGATATGGGCTTAGGAGTGCAGCATACTTCGAAGATCTGCTTCATCAAATTTTTTGACGGATCATCGGTTGCTTCTGCTCAACACATGACAAATACTGTGTTCCTCGATCGCGCGATGATCGTCATCCCGTATATGGGAGGTAAAATTTTATAATGTATAATAATGTGTGTCTAATGAGAAGTTGGTTATTTGACTAGCTTATCGTGTGCCCTTTTTTTTGCAGCTGATATTCCCGACGAAGTTAAAGCGTTAGAACTGCTGTCAAGTGGATCCTTGCTTCCTGGTATTGCTGACCCGAAATTACCACAACACGTCACAAGCCAGGTTTGAACTAATTTATAAGTTTAAAAAACATATTCAAATTATTACTTTTTAATCATTCATTATAAACTTTTTTTACCATTGGTAGCTGGAAGGGATACCACCGATGCAAGTTGTTGTCACCAGAGACCCTAAATTGACTGAAAATCAGCTCCCAGAATATCCAAATCTGTCTCCGTCTTTTGATTCTAGAAGAATTGAAGAAATTCGGAGGACTCTTGTTGTTGCCAATATCGACCCAGATGTAAGATTTATTTTTTTATCATTTCCTTTTTAGCTTTGTACTGTGATTCTTAAGTTATAACGAAACATTTCTGCAGCTCGCAGCCAATGATATACTGGAATACTTTTCTAATGCTGGAGAAGTCAAATATCTGCGAATGTGCACCAGAGATAATGATCCAATACATTTTTCCTTGGTCGAATTCACAGAGCAGCCATCAATCATTCCAGCTCTAAGGCTAAATGGAACAATGCTCGGATCCAAGCATATTAAGTAAGTTAAGACTTTAAGGCGTAAGTTTAGAAATAGCAAGGTAGTAACGCATGACTTATACGCATTATTATGATTCTTCGTGTTATGAAATTGCATCTGGGGTATGAACAACTTTTCGAGGGCATACTAATGTAAAGAAGCGGACTGTTCCGTTGCCGGCACTACTTATTGTTATACTTTGGACGATCTTTCCTGTTCATCGCGGCTTCGGGAACTTCGAAGAACGAAATCGTGTCTCCTAATGATTTGAATACTGTTATTCAAAATACTTTTAGTGAAGTTAATGTATCAAATAGTTCTTCGTTGGCTACTGATAAGTTTTCTTAAGTTTTACAGTGCTTTATGAAACCTTGTCCCAACTACGGAAAGGACCTTCATGCTGCCTATGGCCTTCACTTAAGTTAGGTCGTCAACTGCACTGCGGTTTGTCGAAATATTCGACGAGGTTGATTAACAATTGTTTAATATATCATATCTGTTACTCGTCTTGTGAAGTCATTATTCACGTAGTGAAACAGTCCTTGTCTTTTTCGTATTCACGTTATCAAACTTCTCTCAATACTAATCTCAATAGCCTGTCGCACAAGCTTTTAATATAGTAGTTTTTGTTTTATGTGTCTAAACTGTTGTACATATAAATGTCGACTCAAAATTTTCACTTGTTAATTGTCTGTCAGAGGGAGCATCGTAATATTTCGGCTGTTTTAAGTTATATTTATTCATTGTGAACCAGTGCAGTGGTAAGTTGATTTGATAGGGCTAACCTTATATGCCTTGACTGGTCTGATGTTCTGGCATACACGGACTGCCTCGACCGTTGCGCTGTATTGCGTTGTAATTCTTTTATAATGACCATTGATAGAGTATTATTTAAAGTATTTCCACTTAACTTTATTATCTACCAAGTTAGTAGAATGAATTTGAAGGAGATTCTCTTTTTTGATTTGTGTGTATCAGTGTTGTGGGGGAGCCTCATTACAAGACATGGCTTGGAAACCGGACTGGGGGATAAGCACACAGTACGAATTGAAAGAACTTGGCTCTCAATCAGTAGTTATTCTTGGTAATACAAATTGGTTAGATATTAGGACATGGGATAATCCTACCTTTTTAGGCTTTTTCAGCTCTAAATTCTTAAATTCCTTATTAGCCTACTTAAAATTCAGCCATCATCCATTAGTGATGATGTTAATTGCATCAAGTGATGACGTGCGTTTGTTTTTGTTTGTTCTGTGTGTGTTAAGGCACAGTCTGAATAGCTGCTAGGCGGATCCTCGCCCGTCTCACTAGGTCTAACTTGACTTGCCACTCGCGTAGAAGTGAGTACTTCCACAATAATATAATTGCCCAAGTTCTCGTTTCATGTAAAATCATCTCATGTGTTACAACATGTACTGTAAGTCGATATCAGCCTGAAGCAAAGGAACTGATTGATCTAGTTTGTCACGTCCGAAGTTCGCCTTATTGACAAAGTTGAGAGTTTAAAATAATTATTCTGTTTTACCACAGGGTATTCCATGCAACTCAAGCGATTATTAAGCCCCAAGCCAAGACGAATGAAGCAGCGCAAAAAGAAATTGAAGAAGCAATGACTCATCAGGCACATACTCTTCTTTCGCATGGACTTGATTGTAAGCAACTACATTGACGAATAAGCAACTGAAGTTATGATCTCTCTTTAATTGAGTTTTGAATTATTTTTACTTCAACTTCCATTATTTTAGCTGCAGCAACGAAGGATAAAAGAAGAAGTCGAAGCTTATCCAGAGGTAGACACTCAGGGCGAGCTGGAATTAAAGTAAAATCCAGGTCAAGGTCTCGTGAACGGCGTCGATCTCGTTCAAGAAGTAGACGACGGTCTAAGAGATCTAGATCCAGGTATACTAACATTCATGCCCACTATTGTTATATTGTACATTGAACAACACTAATGTGAATATTTAAATTATCAGGAGTCGAAGTAAAAATCGAGGCAGGGAAAGAAGAAGCCGTAGTAGAGGAAAAGTTCGCAGAAGGTACTTAATATTTACTTATGGAAAAAGATACGTTTCTTTTACTTTTATGTACTTTATATACTAAGATGTGGTTTATTTTTACTCCCCGTTCTTATTTGATGCAGCCCTGGTACACCTTCAAGAAGAAGGAGTAATAGAAGCAGAAGCAAGGATCGGACTCGTCGAAGCACCAGTCGTTCTCATAGATCAAAACGGTCATCTTCGAGGAAGAAAGAAAAGAAGGCCAAGAAGGACAAGGATCGAGACAAGGACAAAGATAAAGACAAAGATCGGGACAAAGAGAAAAGTAGAGACAAAGATCGGGACAAGGAGAAAGACAGAGACAAAGATCGGGAGAAGGAGAAAGATAGAGACAAAGATCGGGAAAAGGAGAAAGACAGAGACAAAGATCGAGTTAAAGATAGGGATAACGTTTGAAATGTTACAAATTCTACCTTTCATCAATAAAGAATTATAATTCAGTTTTCATTAATATCCTTTTAAGACATTTACTCATTTTTGAATCCCTGAGCAGTTAAAAATGTTTCTTGCACCTGTTAATTGGAGTTCGTTTACTGCATATCAATCAACATTATCAACCAGTAATCAGTACATAGATATCATATGTATAACTATCACTGTCTTCCATTGGTCTTAAGGCATCCGTAATCCTACCTCCATCAAATACATAATACGATGCCATGTCAGAACTTCTGGACAACTGCTATCTACTAGACTCCCTAGACTTCAGAAACTAAGCAAATGACACAATGAACACCTTAAAACTACCAAACCAACCAAGGACTCCTTAAACTACTACGACATATTCGTCTACTAAACTAAAAATTCTAATCCTGCATCCTGTTGATGAGTCCTGCTCATCATCATCATCATCAGCCAACATTTATTAACACGAGTCTCACAAAAGACCGAGACATATTCATATACACACAACTACTCGAACATGAATTAGAAGAGCGAGCGAGGCTCCCCTACAGTCCGCCGGGGAGAAGTAAGTAATATATAGCAAAGTTGTTCCATGTAGTAAAAAGTGTACTCGTCTCTCTAGCGTAAGTTGTGTGGTGTCTACCGTAGTAATAGTAGTCTGCACGCACACACATCATATACATATTTATTAGAATTAATTCAACGATGAAAGGCAAATTGAACTGAACTCCACAACTCGTATATATATAGAGTGTAGTAATAGAACATCATTGTTGATCGAGAAGAGATCAGTGAAACAAGTGTGTGGATTTTTTGGGAATAAAGGGAGCCGTTTTATTTTGTCTAAGGGACACGTCATTAAAAAGTAGACTGAAATCTACATAGAGTGAAGTGTAAAAAACAGAGTTCCATAACCGACGCGCCGCTGCTTAGTTAGCAAGTTAAATTGCAGCGTGTTAATTCACCGAACACCACCACACACGCAGGCATTGACAGTTAATTCATAAAGATAAGATTTCGGAATGAAAATGGCTGACAACAAAAACATGGACTTAACCAAGACACTAGGGACATTTACCGTGGGGAGTCAGATCAAGTGTCGCTTCCAAGGGGATGATGTCGAAGGTCAGGTCGCTGCCTTCAACCATTCGGACCGTATATTGATGATTCGTAAGTCTATCGGGGGCTTTTATTTTATATGTCTCACATTTAGGAGTAGATCGAGTTGGAATATGTGAATTTTTATTGTCGTTTTATTGGGATCTTTTACAGGCTCTCCTTCTTCGTGTGGAAAACCCACTAACACCGATTTTATTTTGATAAACGCTGATTGTGTAGAAAAAATTAGCGTTGAGGATCCCGTACCGCCAGAGACACTTAAGCCGGTTGATTTTCAGAAGGTAAGATGACGAAATACAGTTATTTTTCAATTTCCGACTGAGTGGTCACAATTATGCAGAGACTAATTATAATGTTTTTCTATTTTTTTTGCAGTTAGAAAAGCGACGCCAAAAACTTGCAGCTATAAAGAAATCTCGAATCAGAGCCTTGTCAGCTGCTGTCCTTCCAGAAGCTAGAAAACTGTTCTTGACCATAATCAAAACGTAAGAAATTAAGGCATTTGAGATTACGGTTACATTACATAAGGAAATGAATTGCGTTTGATTTGAGCAAAAATTTTAATTAAAACAGGATCGAAGAGGTTGCCTGGGATGGCGATAACATAGTAGTTCTTAATGAAGTCCGAATCTCTCCCCCGTACAAAGTGGAGGACGTGACAGGAGAAAAGGAGGCGTCAGTGATTCTTGTCAAAAAAATAGTGGACAAGCATTGGAAAGAAATAGCCTCAAATTCTGTAGCTACGTAGGAACTTGAGTATCTAGTAATTTTGGGTAGGATTCAACGTATTTCGTACAGGACATGGAATATTATATAGCTTTTAGGAATGTGGAACAAACAAAAAGGGTTCAAAAATTTGGTTGCTTAGCTTAGGTCTTATTTTGTGTAAATTAGTCGAGAGATTTCTTAAGTTTTCGGTTCCGAGCAAACCCTTATGATTTTAAACGAATAAATGCGATGATATGCTTTACAAGAGAAACTCACTAAAAGAGTTCTTCGAATTAATCCATATCGTACCTATAATTAAATCTTTGAATATTTCATTCTTTACATTCTAATAATTATCGAAACTATCATAAGCCTACTTTCGAGCATTTATTGACCTACTCAATGAAGGCATACTAGACGAGGCATTTTGACGAATAAGAAAGCAATGGAGCCTTCATCTTTACATAGATACTTCTTCCCACGAACATCTCTTTCATAGAGCTTACATTAAAAGCCTAGCACAATATAATAGCTCAATTATGAACGATTGAAAAGAGCACAAATCCGCGAAGTCACGTCATTAAAAAATAACAATCTAGTATAGTTCCAACAGTTGAAGATTCAATGACGCTGCGTAGCTTGTTAAATATTCACTGAATCTAGTTAACTCAAAATCACAACATGCGTTAAATGATGAAGCAAGATTTGGTTGATTAGCAGAGTCAAAAGAATCTACATTTAAAACTTACACAAACTCGTATTTAATGCGTAGCTGCTCGCATTTCCTTTGATTGACAGACGCAATATCATTTTTGCAATAAATATAAGAAAGTTTAAGTATGTAAGCAACTTCATAACCAAGGAATTAAAAAACATGCGAAAATTATGCGATGCTCTCAAAAATTACGAAATTGTGGTGAGATTTGATAATGAGTCTCACAGTCAGTCTCAGGCTGTGATGTGATTATTGCTGATTCTCATGATACAACGGAGCCCTCTTCGATAGGAATTTTTCGACAAACAATTAAAATGCAGTAATATAAATCTCTGAAAACAGAAGCTATAAGTATGTTAGTGTACTCCATGCATTCTGCAGCATTTATTTTTTCATGTAAAATGAAACCAGCTTTTTAAGTTATTGCGTAGATAAGTGAACTTGAGAAATGCAGAAGTTTATTGGCTTTTGAATTCATTGAAGTAGAATGAAACCAAAAGTATTATTCCTTCGCTAAAGGTTCATGCGCCAATTGTAATGGATACATCGGCTCGTATATATAAGTTACAATTACCGCATGAAATAATTTGTCACAGTTTCGTATGCACAATGTATGACGGTGCAACAAAAAGTTTCTATCTTTTGTGAAATGCTAAATGTAAAGAGAATTAATCTTCTTCACTTTGATCTCATCAGATTCGCTCACGAAAAGGACAGACAAACTGCTCCTTCACAGAGAAAATCAAAACTGTTATAAACATCTCTGATAACTGTTATAGTGCAAGTGTTGTACTTTTGTTTTTTAGTCCAAGCTAGTTGTTGCACTTTCAAGTTTCAAATTTGTCTGGATTCAACTCTAAAGACTCGCTAAAGGCTGTCGTGTATAAAGGTGTGGACAGGAACATGAATTATTAAAAGATATCTGACAAGCGTGTCCTAGAATATTCCTAATATTTTGTCTCGGTTGAGTTCAAGTGTCAAAAATTGTCTCCCTTCACTGCTGCCAATTATCTTAACTCACAATCCGTTTAAAAGATTTATTAATTGAATGTTTAGAATCCTCATTTATGAATGAGAAGCTTCAAAATTGTTGTGTTTATTTGAAAGATCTGTCTGTTTCAAAAAGAAAGAAAATGGGTGTGCTTTTCTTTTAATACTCTCAATATCAAATTCCACTGTAGCTCGATTCTTTACTGTATTCTTTGAAATTCTGTACAAAAGAATCAAAAAAGGTCAGCAGGAAAGTAAGAACATGTATATTGAGGCCTCATGGAAGAAATAGCTGTCTCGTCTGGCACTAAAGATACCAGAAAGTGTAATTTGTAATTATCGAATAATGTGACGACCTTAGTTCATGAATCATGACGCGAGGTCCAGGGAAGCTCTAGAAGAATATTGCGCAAACCCTTTAACAGCAATAAGGTTGCTTTACTACTTTACACAATTTTGATTGTCTCACATAGTTTGTCCGTAATTCAAGGGCATTACGGACCCTTCATGAGGATCTCTTGTAATTACACACACCATGAGTATCTGCGGAAAGCCTAAAACTCTGGTTGTAGAAAAATTAGAAACGCGTAATTGCGATACAAGAAAATGATCGTTTTATTTGGTCTTGAAATTGTGGAATGTGTTCATCTACACATTGGTTAATTCGTAAAAGCATTCTTTGCGTGAAACCTCAGACCATTTAAATTGTTTATTGAATACTTCGTCGTCCAACCTGGTGCTTGACTACCAACTACTAGCTTTAACCTTGTACTATGTTATTTTGATAATACTTATAAGTAGGCACATTTGATGAGATGCAATCTATTGTCACCATAAGTTTATAAAGTGTGTGGAAAACAATCCTACTAGATTATTATCTTTTCTTGACTACTGTGTATCTTATCCGTGTGGAAATGACTAAGCTATTCTATTAGCTGTATATGATCGTTGTTAACTCTCAAAATGACATTATGGTTTTTTGTTGTTTTAAATTGAGGGGAAAGGGATGCAGGGATGAGGATGAATCATACGTGAATTCACATCTCTAGCATCAGAACAAAACTTTACAACTTATTCTGCTGCATGATATTAAACAGGCTATGATCTGATCACTACTAAACTCCATTGATATTTCACTGCACACACCAGCAAGTACTTTAACTAATCCCCATACTAACTTTTAGTACTGCAGTGAGCTTGCAGTTTTTCAAACGATTGTTCTAGACAGCCTAACCAGTGTTTCGCGAGTGATTCAACGGACGGCAGTGATTTTGACGCTTCGCTTATTGAACCTCTTCGATTTTGCAATTTCCACCAGAAACCAATTTCATGTGCATTTATTCCATTCATTTACTTCGAGTACAAATAATTCATAAAGTTCATGTTCATCTCTTTCATCACAGTGGAACTTCAAAAAGGATTTTGTATTTCAGAATTCCAACTTTTTAGTGATTACATATCGCACCGAACCACCATACAGTTCGAGAAACAAATTAAGCTGTGAAATACTTTCATGGACAATGTCTCCATGTCAAATTCTTCTTAAGTGCCTTATAATCTTATTTTACTTGTTAACCACATCTGTGTCTCAAATTAGGTTGGATAACGATTTCATTATTTTTAAATAAATCAATATGTTATCATATATACCTATATGTCTCAGACTGAAATAAGTTGTAATTCTCCGGTCCTTTTTAGAAATAGAGATCGTGGTTATCGAGACCGTGATCACGGATACTACGATGATTTCCGGCCTCATAAGGTCTCATCAAATCAAAATTCTAGACAATCAGTAGATCCTTGTAATCCCAATCACCACAGGATCATAAACGAACCTAGACGAAGTTACAACTATCGTTTTGGATCAGGAAATCCAAGAGAACATGCGTTGTGTGATCGAGATCTCGTTCCAGGATGGTATCGTTTCCAGTCGCTCGCAGGGGACACACTTCCAACATCTTGCCCTGGAGTCAATTACTGTGGCACCAGAGCTCCTGTTTGGATGAAAGGTAACCAACAACTTTTAACAATAAAGCCTTCTTGTTTGTGTTTCCCCATTACCCAATATTATGGATCTCGTGTTGTTTTTACCTCACTTGCTACCTCTGTCTGTGTACATTATTTGTGGTAATTGTCGTTATCTTCTGAATTATTCAACCGTGAACTTTGTTCTCACTTTCATGCATACATAATATTATACGTGTAGTCACTTCTCAATCAAAATACGTATACACTATATACATTGTTATTGCTTATGTTGTCTCAATTTGCTAGGTGTGTGCCATTACTTTATAGAACTGTCTTTCGTATTCAACTCTTCGAGTGACACAAAGTGTTCTAAGCGTAAATCATTCCTTTACCGCAACGAACAGTAAATAATTTTCATTGTTTTAACCATGCAATTTCTAATTCTCTCTTTGAGTTTCTCATTAATTTCAACTCTTTATCCGCTTATTGTTCTCATTTACTGTAATTTTGTGGCTGGGAACTTCCAGCAGAGCTATTAAAATTTGTATTTGTTAAGAGTTTTTGATCGGTTTTGATGACTAACAGATTACCAAAGTAGTCAATAATAATAATGTCCCAGTTATTTGTCACTTTTCATGTTTTAAATCTCTGTGTCTTGTTCGTACACAGGAACCATACCTACAGTAGCTGCTGGGCCTACAAAAGCAACGGCTTGCGTTTCCGTTCAAGGGAAGTGTTGCATGACACAGATTCCCATTCTCGTTCGGAATTGCTCAGACTTCATCGTCTATCATTTGCAGCCAACTCCTGCATGTCCCTCAGCGTACTGTGCCGGCTATGAAGTTCCTTGTCCCAAAGGACTCTCATCTGACAACGGATATACGCCTTGTCACTGTAAGTAGTAGTGATGTGTTCATTAGCACCAGCCGATGATCTACCTGACACGCTTGTGTGTATGATAAATCGCTGTAAATCCCATGACCAAGTCATTAGAGATAAATAATGTACTCCCAATTGTATCTCCATTTTGTCAGTTCCTGTTGACCTGGTCGAAACAAAAGTATCCTATGGCTTGTCTAAGGACGGAACTCAACTCCAGTTTTTTTGTGACGTAACTCTGGGAGGTCAAGTCGTTCCTGAAACTGTCGGGCTAGAAGTAGAATGGCTAGCAGACGATGAAGTCATACAATCTGAGACTTTTGGACTGCTGCAGCAGCATAAAGGTGTCCTGAAAGAAGAGAAATGGTCGATTGGGCAAACTGTAAGCCTCGAAATAATTCTAAATGAAATCATTAGATTAACTAAATTATGTAATAATGAGATAGTTTTAAAACATTCTGCTTTAATAACTGAAAATATTTAGCTACAATGTAGAGCACGAGCTAAGCACATGACCATTAATACTTTCACCTCGCCCATGCTCAGTGCTCCACTCAACACAGGAATCACAGTTCTGAGTCCTCAAACTTTGTCTGTAACTGAAGGTACTAATGTGAATTTCATGTTGCATGAAGCATGTATGTGTTACGTGCGCATAATTCTCGATTTGTTCTTGATTAGGTGCTGAACCGGTGTCCATTGAATTTCAAACGACCATCCCAATCGTATGCCCCAAGAAGGAAAAGCCCAAGAAGACTGAGAAGAACAAGGAAAAGAAAGAAGAAGCAGAGGAGGAAGAGGAAGAAGCTTGTTGTGTAACTTTCGAAATTAATACGAGGACATCTTCAGCGTCGGCTCCAAGATGCGCCTCGGGCAATGCTTTTGATTTAGTAAGAAAAACTGCCTTGTCAAATCGCTAATTAGATAAGCTGGGTTGCCTTTTTCTCACGATAGCGCTTTTCATACAGGTCGTTACAAATACTTGTGCTTACAAAATCTGTGCCGATGAGTGGAATTCGACTCACAAGGTACCCATCTGGGGAGTTAGTGACGGACTCTTTGGAGGCCAAAATGAAGACGGGGAAAACCATGCGGCTGTTACGGTTGAAATAAGAACGGCCGAGTCCAGCCCTCCGCGATGGCAAGAAATTCTGTTGCCTCCTCAAGAAGTAACTTTTAAAAAATTAAAGTTAAATAAGAAGTTAAAAAAATCGGTTCTAAAACTGTCTCATTTTACTAGGTGGAAGTTCTTCAAGCCGATGTTGCAGAAACTTGTGTGTCAGGGTTGCACCTGGTCACATTTGATGGCGTTCGCTATGAGAATAATTTTGAAGGGACCTTTGTCCTATATAAACATGCAACATTGCCGTATGAAGTTCAAGTTTACAGGAAAGCTTGTACTCATTCTAAATTTTGCAATTGTGGAGTTGCCATTCGTTTTGGGGAAGTCATGATTGCTGCTGATATTTGTACCACGGGCAAGATGAGATTCTGGAGCTACACTTTGGATGGAAGTTACATAGAACCAGCGAAGATAGCTCATCTTCCTCAGATTATCAGACTCGACGAAGGAAGAAGTCTACAGGTATGCACAATTCAGACCTTCCTACTTTCCATAATTAGATATGAATGCTGTTCTGATTTGTTTTTTCTTTGGCAGATTCAATTTCCAACTGGAACGAGAGTCTTCCTCGGTCCTAATCTAAGAACAATCATGATTCAAGCATCTGCCTCCGATTTGGAACATACAACTGGACTATGTGGCTCATTTGACAGAGATTCTTCCAATGAATTTTCAACTTACAAAGGACAAGTTGTTTGCCAAGCTTACACCAATAGAACAAACTCATGTCCAGATTTTTCAAAATCTTGGAGACTATTAACAGAACAGAGTCTGTTTGTTGGCTCATTTACTAACGACGGACACACTGAAGATGATGAAACAAACTTGGACAGCGGCTTGAGTCCTGGTCACTGCAGTTGTTCTGGATTAAAGAAATCGGCAGATATAGAGCTCCGACCTAAGGCAAAATCAGCATACTCCTCCCCCTATGAAGACTACACTCCTCAAGAAACCGAACAAACGGAAGAAGAGGCTGAAGCTAACAAATGCACCACGTCTCCTTGCGTAGATCCACGTGGAGTGGACATTACAACTCAACTTATCGACTTGTTGTCAGAAGAAGACTTTATTTATGAAGGAGATGAATTCGGAACTGAAGCTACGACTGCAACCCTTCAGCCGATCTTTTTTGCTCAGTCGGGATTGCGTTTAAATTTGGACACGAAGGACGGAGTTACAGAGGATGCAGCAGAAGTATTTTGTAGAGGAATGATCGAAGGAATGCCAGTTACTAAACTGTGTAGAGATATCGCTCATGTAGACATAGAGAGTCACATTAAATACTGCAAAGATGAAGTTATGGTATCCACTTAAATACACTTTTAAATATTTTTTACAATTAGATTAGTGTTGCATTCATTGCCATTCATTGACTTTTCAGTACACTAAATCGACAGTGTGGACTCTTGACATTCTGGAAGAACTTCGTATGGACTGTAAATTCCAAGTCTACCATAATCTTTCTACTTGGGAACCACAACTCGGGAGACAACATGGTACGCCACCATTGGGAATACTCTCTAGCCTTTGTTTAAATAACTGCAGTGATTCAGGAGTTTGCGAACATGGTATGCAATATGACTCATTAATCGTCTCGTCAGTCAGTATTGTGAGGGCAGATGATAACTCATTCTTTTTCTTGTACTCAGGTGTTTGCAGATGCCGCAAAGGTTACTCTGGAGCAGACTGTTCTGTTAACCTAAGCGTTCCTCCAAAAGTCACTGGGCTAGGATTTAAGAGCACTTGTGACATTAGAACTAAAGCATGCAGTGAAGTTATTGTTTGGGGAGAAAGATTCGCTGAAGAGAATTCTATTAAATGTCACTTTGATATCTATAGAGTGAGTTTTAAAGTTGTCGCCTTTGTTTCTATGTCTTTGATTGTTAAAGAATTTTGAATAGTGTGGTTTTGAATTCTTTGATTTTTTAGACGAATAGTGTAAAATCCATCCCGACACTGTCAAATACTTTGACCACAGCCGGTAAGCTCTTGACGTATCAATCTGTCATATGTGACGTTCCAGACCTCCCCATTCACGACGCCAAAATAGCTTCGTTCTACATCCCCGGAGAAGGTTTGGAGAAAACGAGGTAACTGCTTTGGTTTTTTCTTACTACAAGACACTTACTGCAACTTGTTATAGAAGTTCCTTTTCCTTTCAGAGCATTGTTGAGAGTAAAGATTAGCTATGGAACTGCAAGCAGTGCAAGTGACCCTGTGGACTACACAATTTTCGACTCCTTATGCTGGGCTTGTGAAACTCCTCTGGGCTGTGAAGCTCGACCTACACAAAGTTGTAATGTACTGAGTGAACCTTTTGGCACCTCCAGTGACCCATTTCAGTCTATTCCATCCTTCAGTAATCCATCAATAGGATTTGCACAAAGTAACAGTCCTCTGCAGTATTCCCCAGATAGCTCATTTGGGTTCTCTCCATCCTCAATTCAACAATATGAACCTGTCGGTCAGCCCCATCCAGGACTCCATAACCCATGTACACTTTCAAAAGATACTGGGCCATGCAGAAACGATGATCTTCGGTACTTTTTCGACTCAAGCATAGGAAAATGTCGGTAAGGTTTCATCTGATAAAATCAACCAATAACATTTTGTATAAGTTTACCACAGACACGTGCTTCTTCAGTTTTTAATACATTCTTTGTTTTAAGGCCTTTCATCTACGGAGGCTGTCAAGGTAATTCGAACAACTTCATCTCAGAACAGGACTGCGTCTCTCAATGTGCAACTCCGAAAGGCGAAATAGCAAGCAATCCCAGTAACACTTCGTTATCACATGAAGGATCTCCTTCAGTCTCACTTGGCCAGAGATTAACATTATCAGGCAGTGGTGTGGAAGAGCCTCTTGCTAAAAAGCTCCCTGAATCGTGTTTATTGGGAAATAGCCCAGGTCCCTGCGATGATGAAGTCGTGAGATATTATTTTGATACGGTGGTGAAAAGATGCCGGCCATTTTTATACAGTGGGTGTTTGGGGAACGCCAATAACTACGTCACCAAAGAAGAATGCAAAACGAAATGCGAGATATAACATGCAAATTGTTTTTATAATACCTCTCAAGTGTGAATACTCATTTTTTACCAAAATCTATTAATTATTTCAATTATTACCTGTCCTTAATAATTTTATGAGGTGAAGTACTCTGATACGTGGTTGAAGTTATAACGAGTTGTGTAACTTTAGTAAGCAACTCGGACTCTGAGACATCATCCGTTTTTCAAGAGACATAAGGTGACAAACCACTAAATAAATTAAGTGACCTAAGAAATGACGTGTACTTCATATCAATTTTTATTTTTACAACAAACCTGAATAAATTAAAATACAGTTTAGCTATAAGCAGCAGTACCTAATACTAAATTATTAATTTCAATCCAGATGGAAAACTCAATCTGCAATATTTCTGTCGTTTCTCATAAAAATCAAGAGGTAAAATAACGGGTATAGCACCAAATGCTCTTTTGAAATGGCCGATGAGTTCTAAGGCAGTATAAAAATGAAGATTCAAAGACCGTTTTATATGCCCAAACAAATAATTCTCATTCGTATCTCTGCTGATTCATCATATGCAATATTTTAATTGGGTTAATAATTTCAATTTTTAATTTAAACTAGCCATGGTAAGTCCTGTTTGATTCATTGGCTGCTCCCATTCTTTTATTTTCCCAATTGCTTTTTGGATCCATCCGCATTGTCAGCTGATCCATCAGCACCAACGGCGTCGGCCGCACCCACAGAGTCGCTAGAACCTGAAGCCCCAATGGCGTCTGCTGTTTCAGGAGCAGTAACTGCAACAATTGCAGAATATTTCGCAGCTTCACTTTGGGTGCCTCCTTAAAGAAACAAATGTAAGATGAACTTGATGCTGAAGCTGTAGCAGAAGTAAGTAATTAATTACGCTTATCGGGTGATGATTGGTCAGCCATGAGGTTGGCCACGAGGAAACCTAATCAGCAAATACAAATTAAGATTAGTATACGCATAAAGCACCCAACATACCCACTGCTACGTTTTATAGTTACTTACATGCGAAGATGAATAATGCAACAGTTCTCGACATTTCTATGATCGTTTTCGGGAACCAACGGATTATCGTCTTAAACTTGCGAATAGTCTGGCTGATGTGCAACTGGGTAAGTAAATGGGAATTAATGCGTAGCAAGAAATCGTTTTATGTAGGCCAAATTAATTAAGAATACGAATGAATACAAAGTCAAGTCCCGCATTTTTAAAACATGGTATTTCAAAGTAGGCGATTATAATTGTTTCAATTGATTCATAGAATGGACTCATAAATTCTATACCCTATTGAATTTAATCGGAAGTGTACTGACCTGAATTGTTGACATATCATTTCTACGAATAGCCTAATCAAAAAGTGTGCTACTTATTGAAACTCTACATGAATTGCTTCCATGCTGGCACTAGAACTAGCGTCATTATGGAAAAAATGTCTCCGTTATAAGAAACAATGTGTCACGATAATAAATAGCTGCAATGGGAAAGTTAGAGTGATCCATATTTTCGCCCTATATATTTCATAATGATCCGTACAGTGCTCTACAACTTTTATTAACCTTTTTGAAAAATATTGTTACACGTCTAATTATTAGTTAAAGTTAAACAGGTCAGGTTATAATGACAGAATATTAATATTAGTACTAGTGGAAATATACAGCAATGTTTTAAAATATAAAGTTTTATTTCTTATCTAACATACTTACAGTAAGGTCTTTATAAAATAGATATATGTATGCAGATTGGGCTGTCCAACATTATTACTGCTTCTGTATCTTATTATTATCTTATTATTATTATTATTTTGCATTTCCGAATGAAGTTGGAAAAATATTAGAAACGAATGGACTGATAAAAAATTAAGATAAAATACGAAATGTACGAGTATAGATTTTGTTGATTTATTACAAAAACCAATGCTAGAAATTATGGATTTCTGCCTAAGAATCTATAGCATGAGGCCTTTTGGTGTGAGAACTAGTTCTTTCTTCTCATCATCCAGTTTATTTTCTGAAGCAATAGCTTTGTGAATAGTGGTCATAGCTTCCCCATTTCCGGAATTGTTTAGAGGGTCTTCCCTTTTGGAGGTTGCAGCTTCTACTTCAATCTGACCTCTCTCAGTCAAATTTGTACTAGAACCAGGAGCAGGTAGCTGCTTGATTGTCGTTGAGGTTTCCTGTCGATTCCGGTTAGCTGATTTGTCAAAGTCATCTTCATCCGAACTTGCCTCTGCGTGAGATAATATCGGATCAGTGAGGCAATTCGCTTTAAAACAGAATAAAACATATTGTTCTATGGTCCTTCATACACGTACCTATGTAGTTCGGGATTGTTGATCGGGGCCTTTGAGCCTGTTTAGCTGACTGTAATACAACACGCGGCGACTGGTTTTCGTGATTTGTTTGAACTGACTTGCCGTTTTCCAAATGACCGTTTTGAAGATTTCTACCTTTCTCCATGAGATTAAATCTGTCGGAATCTCTGAGCTTTCCACTTTTTTGTTTTTTGATTTTCCTATAAATACAGTTTGAATCATACACTTTAACTTTAACTGCTTATTAATCAACTTAAATATTTCACTTACTTGATGAAAGCTGGCATTTGAAATAGTTTTGGGAAAGAGCATTGTATGACTTTTAATACTACACACAAAAATCCAACTAGGCAAAGAACAGGTCCAATGAGCTTCAACTCGAATGTTTTGAACCCTATGAAACAAAGGATTGTTAAAGGGTTTGGAAGGTGCTTGTATACTAAAGATTTGTACAGAAAAAATGTAAATAATGTATTATTAACCTTTTTCACCCAGGCCGACAAACGTAATAACAACACCAATGCAAACTAAAATTTAAAAAATAACGAAATACCTTTTTTTTTAAAAAAATATTTCTCACATGATTTTTTCATTCAGATAAATATTAAAAGAGCTTACGTATAATGAGACCAAAGTAGATGAGCGAGTATGGATTCCCTTCCGTATCCGACGCCTCATCCTCGTTATTGTAAGACACTTGACTCAGAGCGTCAAAACTCTAACAAGAACGTTACGGAGAAAGTAAAATAACTTAAAGTAAATTGATAACACTCCTTTAAAAAAGTGATTTTAGTACCTTTGACTTTTGATGCAGTAATTCCTTGCCATTAAGAATCTTTTTTATTGTGTCATGAGCTGCTTTCTTTTGCAATGCTTCTTGAGCCTCTTTTCCTGTGAGCTGAAAATATATCGAACGGAATTAAGCTTTAATATTTAATAGCCGAAATAATAAGCAAGCTAACACCAGTTTATTATTAAGAAGCAGTACATCAAGCAATATACAATTTGAAGCAATTATTAGGTATAAGCGGATGATCACTTCATTTAGAGAGAGAAGAAAAACCAAAATCTGTAAAAATTTCACATTACCCACTTAGGCTTGAATTGGGGGAATGGTTTGATAAGAACATTCGCTCTGTGGGGAATAAGAATCAGCTCATCTCTGGTTAATTTCTTCTTCTTCTTTTTACCTTCTCTCTCACGCTTTCCTTTCAGCAAAGCGGATATCACTGCCACACCAGGAGCCATTGTTATGTCAGGTTAACAATGTATAACGCGCTACATCACATTTACAACAATTCGACACATACAGATCACTCTTACACAACACAACAATTAAGCAATACCTACATTTGCAGAGTAGTTATCAAGCAACAAGTCTTCTACATTCGTACAACAAAATTAGATCACTAGAAGCTTCACAATTTATCAACACACAAACGCACCAACGATGATGTTAATAAATTAGCTTTCTAAGTATTCATTTAGACTACACAACCATAAGACTAACATACAGGTAAACGGAGATCAGTAGTTGAGTCAGTTTCCTTATTGTTCAATTTTAGTTCAAGTTCTCTTCTTCTGTCCCGTTTCTTTCGGGTCATTAATGCAGCTAACCCTGCCATTGTGAAAGTTACTGCCCAACGGGAAATCTAAGAAAAACAACAAAATATTTTGTTACGATCGAAGTACACTCAATTTGCCACTAGTATATTGCTCCGTGCTTGGAGATGCAAATCAATATATCGTCTTATAAATAATTCAACGAACGGTGCAACCGGCTTGTCAAGTGCAAATAAGGCATTTATAGTTAGGTTGAGGAACGGCCGTATGGGTTATCTCAATTCTTTACAGCGATTTTAATGCGCTATTCAACCAAAGGTTTTGTAAATTACCTGTAATTGGAGTAGATCAACCAAGTATTTCTTAAACGGTTGTGAACAAGTTTTTCATATCGATGCGTTTTATGATTTGCAGAAGTGAAAGTTTCGTTTTCAAACTGGGTTGTATGATATCAGGAAATATGTATTTCAAGTAATCACAGATTTTAATAAAACCAAATTAAAATATTAATAAAATAAATCGCAAGATTAACAGCTTCGTAATCTTTATGTATCACTCACACTTCTCTGAATACGAGTTATGTACTGACGCTAAACTGTAATACCTTTTGTGTGCAGGTTTCTGGATTTCGTGTGCAAGGTAAACTTCCGGAAGTAATAAATCACCGTGTAGATAATTGTACAAGAGCGAATCGATTAGAAAACAAGGTTCTTTGGGCAAACTATGATGTGAATTATCCGCATATTTGTTGTAAATTTCTTTCTCACAATCCCTAACGCTCTTTTGTGTTATTTAACAATATTATACACCAGAGAAAACTAAGTGAAGACAAAAATGCGAAGAGAAATGATCGATTTCACAAATTAAGAAATACATACAAATGCAAAAAAACAGCTACTCTCACGGGGTAAGCTTAATGTAAGCAAACTCGCGAACAGTTAAGAAACAAGTGTGCTCTTTTCTGTCTCATCTTTACTTATGAGTAGATACGGTGAAAGTATTGCTGTTTGTATTGCAAGGAGTCCGAGTAAAGAGTAGAAAGTAACGGTAAGTTGACTACCATGCAATGCTATAGAGTTCTAGTTGTATTGAGTGTTGCTTGGCCACCAAAAACATAAACACAACTTTGTAGGTCAATGTTAACCCTGGTGAAAGCTTTTTACTTAAATACTGCGTATACAAAATGAAAATACTATATTAATCTGTGAGCGGATGTGAGCTCTTATCTGAATTCATATTTCCATATGAATTCAGATATATGCATAAAAATAACAATGCTTACACTTATCGATTAAACACCCACCTAATAGGAGGTCAAATGAATTGTAGGTAAATGTAACAAGAACGTATAATTTAAATACTATATGCAGTAAGGTTTCCCCTGACTGAATACTAGTTGCTTGAGAGTAAAAATGCGTATTGCGTCATGGGTTAGTTTCCAATTCCAATTGGAAAGTTATGACGAATTACGATACGACATTGATTGTTTCAAGTATTCATTGAGTGGAACCATTGTGTACTTCAACTATAAATCATAGTCATGAGGATGGTTAAGTGAAATAGTGAAAAGAAAGCATCAGCAATATTTGAAATACGCATGGAAAGACATGAAGCTATTGCGAAAAAGGAAGTCGCTATTACGTATATTGTAATGAATTACAATACATTGTAATGAATGAATTCTATGTGCAGAATATTAATTGAGTGGTACAATTAATGTTAGTTGCAATGAAACAAATCCACAAGTATTAAATTACTACAGTAGAAATGGGGAAAATATACATAAAAATAAATTCCCTAATTGCTTGTAATATCTGTTAATGCCTTAATTTGATTTAATCGCGACCTAACGACCTAGATAATTGGAAAATGGTCCTACGATGTCTGCAAAGACTTTAATCGCAAAGAAATTTCTTATTCTAGTAGAAGCAATTAATAACTCATTCCTACGAGTGTAGATTAGTGGCTCCCACTATGTAAAGTCCAAGCATTCATTGAATTATTGGTTCGACAACAAAGGAACACTTTACGTGTAGTACCACTGCACGCAGTAAAGTGGTGCAGGAGCTTTCATCTAGCTTTCTCTCCCAACTTACACCCGGAATCCTCCACAAAGAGTTTCTCAGCCACGCAAATCCTTCCAACCTTGAAGGTGTGTCTTTCCTTGAAGTTTCCTCTGAACTTTCTCACAGACTTATTTTTCTGCATAAATCGAAGCAAAACCTTCAATGTGTACAACCAGCTTTTTACGCTCTTATACAGACGCTTGTACTAATCAATGAGAGAATGAAAATCTAGCTTCACAATTTACAGTCCGTTAAATTAGTACGTACTACAAACTGCTTGGGTTAAAGAAGATATAATTAAACTTGTATTAAAAGCAAGTGAATAATATGTACATAATATATGTTAATTTGATTGCTTACACACAATCAGTTACCGCAAACTGAAGCGAAGTACTTAACTTTTGTAAGTGTTGTTCTATACACCTGAGAGTTTTAGTGGATATTAAAAACCTGCCTAGCATCAAAATGAAGGGAGACAGCGAAAGTAGCAACCGTTTGTCCTCTCTGGTAGAAAGAGAAAGTCACATATATACGTAGTGTCTTCCTCTATACATAGGTTAAACAATAATAAGATTCCCTCTTTAATGTCCCACGTACACTCTCATTTCAAGTACGAGAATAAAGTTTCTAAGGCCAATTGCGAGGGGTGCATGTATCTCCGGGTGTGTGTGTGTGTTGTTGTGTCTCTTGGTGTAAGAAACCTTAAATTAGTAGATTAAAGAAATGATGATTCCCAAGTCTATTTTACACTTGTACAAGTGGTGGTGGTGGTGGTGTTGGTGGTGGTGAGACAAATCAGATATTATGTCTTGATAAACAGCAGAGCAAGTAAAAGCTTGGAGACAAGTGAAAGTTACTATATATAAATAGAATGAAGTACAGTAATAGCTGTACATGGATGGACAAATAAATGAAAGCAGATGCGGTTAACGTCTTTACTTGTTCATAATAGGAGAACAAGTAACGCTCTAGGGAGTCTGTGTCTTGTGTCCCACTAAATAATAATTTCTCACCGTTTACTGTCATCCTGTGTTCTTCTTCTTCTTCTATGAACACACACACACACGAAACAGTTGTATTAGCAATCCTTACGCTACCACTACAGTGCTACTGAAAGATTCACCCGTCATAAATAAATATACTGTCTCTGGTAAGGTTGTCTGTCTCAATGTACCTCATGTATATATATATATATATCCTACGACGACTCGAATTCTCCCAAACAAGAAGAAACTTTCTTTCATTGCATTTCTTCATACAAGAATTAAAACACGGAGGGAAGGGATGAAGCGACGTTCCTCATGTTCCACTTATTGTTAGGAATGAAAACGACTCTTTAGAAGACTCTCTCTCTCTTCGGCGCTATCAAGTTGTACAAACGATGAACCACACACCACTCTGCTATAATTTTATAATCCATAATAATAATAATAACATTCTTGGGATCCTCGAGGGAAACAAGCCAATTGGGGTGGAGAGAAGAATAAGAAATACGGATTTTATAATGTTTCGTTTTAATTACTTTGGTTTTTGATGACTCTTCTTTTATTGTGGGGAAAGAGTTTTCCTTATTACATTAACAACGCAAATAATTCTCGTGATAGGGGATATCTGTGTGTATGTAAATGTTATATAGCATGGAAAGACACACTTTTTCGAGTTTAGGTGCTTTATAGGTAGCCTTGTTTAATCGTCTCTCTCTCTCTCTCCTGTCAAACTCTTACACTTTACTTATACTTTTGCTCTCGACCACGCGCGTACAACTTCTTTAATGTGGGGAACATGAAAGTTGTAAAATTACAATTAATGCATTCAAACTTAGGGATGGATGCTTTTTGCTCATTAAATTAAGTCCCAATTCCCTTTCCTGTTGTGATGATGAAAGTATGAAAGTAGAAAATAGCTGTTGTTACACTCACACACAATCAGTGGAATGATTTTTCATGTGAGTAATAATGAATCGCATCTATCTCTCTCACTCTCCTATCATTGCTCGAGGTCCAAAAAGTCACATAGTCTCTTTTATCCCAGCTCTAATACAAGTTAAAGGATATTTCCGCATTGTAAATATTCTCTGCGACGTTCCTAAAAACATCCAGTAGGGTGACACACCCCAAGCAAATTTTTGATGTTGTTATTCTGTGACTAATAACAACGATAGGGAAGAAGAAGGTACAGAGGAGAGAGATTAAGTATAAACAACGAGCTAGTCTCTCGGTAGTTTGTTTATTGTGAGACACACAAAATGGAAAGGGGTGAGATGAGGTAAAAGCAATAATACTGCTACTACTGTAGGAGTTGCACACTTTCATAGTTTCAATGGTTTCATATATATATAAATGTGTGTATGAGATCCACTTTCTATCATCATTCCTCGGTTAGTTAGTAAAAACGAAGAAGAGTCGTCTCTCTGTTGGTTTTGAGTTAGTTAGTGTTTAGGCTTTTTATTTTTTGACTAGAACAAACTCAAGTGTTGGCAATGTGTTGGCAACAATAACATTAAGGGAAAGAGAAATGCCCAGTCTGTGTGTATGCATACACATACAAGTTAGCGGAGAAGTGTTGGGCTCGTCAAAGTTTTAATTTAGTTGAAGGGTAGGCAAGGAAGAGAGAGAGAGAATGAATCGATTAGGAAAACATTTTTAGACAAACTTCATGCTGCAACGACAATATAAATGTTATCGCTCACGGTGTGTGTAGTAAGTAGTGTTGGCAATTGTAGTGGCAATCTACTAGAAGAGTGTAATAGTCTGATAGTGTAGTAGCATTAGTATTTAGAATGTATAGAATGTATAGTACGTGTGTAGAGAGAGAGAGAGTGTTTGGTTGTTGGGAGAAATGCCACATATCTCCTTGCTTTGTTTCACATTTTGTGTGCTTATTGCTTTGATTAGTATTACCATGTCCTATTGAATAATGGTCCTTCTTCACGTTCTTCCGTATGCAGCGAGATTACCAGGCAAATGTTTGACGAACGATCGATATGCTCTGTGTGGCAATTAAAGCAAAGAGTGGAAAAGAGTAGAGCCGTATTATTTTTGTTTATTATGTGCTCCTTCCTAACTTCTTCCAACTTCCAGATTGCTTCATTCCTCAATCTGTTTTCAGACTGCTAACAACCATTCTCTACAACTTCCCTAAGAACAACAACAAGACCCTATTCCTTCCAACAGCAGCAGCACAAGAACAGACACTACCATAGATTCTCACACACACACACTTATACGTAATATATATATATATATATATACTAATTGCAATCAACACACTTCCATCTAAACAATCCCATCATCATCGCTCTTGGCCCCGGCTTATCATCAACCCTCTCCTCTTCGAAAGATCAACTTGCCAAGTTACTCTCCCGTCTCTCTCTCTCTCCCTCATTCAGGTTCAACTTACGTAACACACACACACGGTCCGGTTCATTCATTCTCCAACATCCTGTGTCCAACTATATATATTTCGTACACACTCTCTCATCATTCCAGCACCGGCACATTTCTAACTTACTACTACTACTTACTACACGAGTTCGTCCCAAAGCCACGCGACACCCACAAGTACATGTGGTCAATCATCACACACTCTCTGGAACTTGGAACTAGAACGAAGAAGACTTTCCCTTCCACAAGTGAATTTCTCTCGTACTTTCTACACGTTGTACTTATTGCTGGTATTTCTTCAAAAGTTTTAAGTGTTACTCATACTCCTTCTGAATCAGCGCAATAATACGCCGGTTTCCTGGTTTGGTTTCCTGAATATAAGGTAATTACTTGTTATTTTTGTACCTTATTTCACACAAAGCATAGAGTCACGGATTGGGATTTAACTGCTACTTAAATGTGATGAGTAAACATACGTATCAAGACATTATTTTCCCAGTGGTATAATGTCTTATGGTTTGTAAGGTTTGACTCTTTCAAGAGATACCTGAGTTTGCATTATTAAACTATACGGTGATCTGGCAATGAATATGTATATACATGCCAAATCCGGATACTTAAAGTTGACTCGATAAATGTAAGTACAAATGCCACGAGCGGAACACAGTAAATCCCATATAGCGTTACTTTTAGGCAATAAAGCCTCTTCATGAGTCACTGGAAAAGTGGAGAAGTTAGCTGAAGGGATTTACAAGGCAACTTGATAAAATAAAAAAACTATCTCAACAAAATAGAATGACTAGAAGTGTATACGACGACGAGCGGAGTAAAGGTAAAGATAGAAAAGAGAAAGGAATCAATGGAAGGAAGCATCTGTAAATTATTGCAGCGTGTAGTCATTTGGGGTAGCTTTGATAATGGGAGTGAGCATTATTTGTTGGAGTAAACTGTTTGCTGATTTTGCGAAAAAAATAAACCACAAGATCACTGATGGAAGATAACGATGGCACTATAAAGAGAAAGTGTCTCTGAGAGAGCTTAATCAGACTTTCCGTCATCACATCAGACGCACACACACACACATACAAGAAAGTCCCCCGATTGTACAGATTATTCTCTGAGAAACCAAAGAACATTCGTAGACTTCTTCTGGGTGACCCTCAGTCAAGAATCCCTATAGTTAAATCTCCAACATTCCTCTCCACCGTACAATCAAATTCTGAATGTTATACACAATCCACTTTTTGTCCTTTCTACTTGTCTGTCAATTTGAGGTTGACTTTAACTGGCTCATCCAATCTTTATCCACTTGTAGTCCATTTATTTCTCTGTGCCTTCTTTCTCTCCTCTTTCACTATCTCCTGTATATATCTCTTTTCTTTCTTCTCTCTTACTTCGAATACACACAAAGACAGATATAGATGAAGGTGATACAAATGTTTTCTTCGATGAATTGGATGATACCGATCGAGTTTTCTTCTTCAAAAACTACTGAAACTTACCTCCTTCTCTTTTTTTACGTCTTCTCATTCACTCGTGTCTTTTTTATTTCCTTTCCAAGCACACACACACACATACAAATACACATACATCCAGGCATATACTTATAGATATATATACGCACACAGTATCACCCTACCTCATCCTATAAATTATTGGTTGACTGTCTCGAACACAAAACAGTTCCGAAGAAGTTTTAAAAGAAAACCCGTCCGTCAGCAGTTGCACGTAATGCAAAGCGATATGCGGGCAATAGACATATCATGTGTATTACACACAAGAAAGACGGAGAGATATGCTCATGATGATCTTTTGTTATTTCTCGTTTAATGGTCGTATTATTACTCACACATTTCCTTGTGTCTCATATTATACATATATATCTGTAATGTCTCTGATCCAACATTCATTCCAAGCTTAAATTTACACACACAAACACACACACACGTCTCACCATCACCATTGAGAAGTATATTTTTAACGAATGCAATGTGTGTTAGTTCATCATCAGTCTTCTTCCATGTGTATTATTATTGTGTAGCTTCATGGTAAACTTTAGTTGCAGCTTGTTTATCTTTACAGCTCTCTCTCAGTTCTGTGAGAGAAATATTTTCCCGGAACCCTATCTCCTCCTTGTAAACACAGGGAGAAATCTGTTTGTGTAAATAAATGCTGAGCAAAGAGCCTCTGCTGCTTTTCACTTAAGGTTACTACTACACGTACTGATGCAGATGCAAATGCGACTTCTCATCTGTCCATACTTGCTCTTCTACTTTTTTTATTCTCTCCCAACCAAACAAACAATACGACAACAAATCCCAATTTCAAAGTCGCTCTGTTTCCCATCACCAAAATCCCCTTCGAACTTCCAAGGAAACTCATTTATACGATCACAGACTGTGTATCTAGAGTCACAGTCATCGTACTAACTAGTAGCCTTCTTCTTGCTTCCCCTCTTTCGTCAGCTTAAGCGTATTTTTATTCTTATTTCTAACACAGCATTTCATACACAGCCAGAAAGAGATTTATCGTAAACTCGTTATACGTGAATGAATGCAGCAGCTCCTCGACAAGTGAACTCATAACACAACATTTGTATCCAGACAATAATCCAAGAGAGATGAAGGGATAATCAGACATACACTAATATATATATATATATATATAGATACATGCACACCTTCCTCCGCCTCACAAATAAATAATAATCCATATTCATATTCTTCATCACAAGCTTAACTATATCATCAACACTTGTCAAAAACACAATTGGAACTTGCGGAGCTCTCATTGTTTCTTTAATGCAAATGCTTTCTTTTTCGTTATCGTGTACTAGTTCGATTAAAAAGGTGGTGGACGCGTTTTTTATTCCATTGAGCAATCTGAGCAGTCTCGTCTTTCGAACTGTAATAATAATTCCAGCTATAGATTGTATATAGTGCTTTCATGTTGTTGCTGGGCGTTATATAGCTTGTATATATTGTGATTGGAAAGAATGGCACTCCATGACTTGTTGTCGTATCGAGTGAATGTGTATTATTTTACTCCGTTGCTGCACAGCAGCATTATTGGTCCTTTTACTTTTACATTCAAAGCATTTCTGAGAGAGAAATGTGAGATGTCCACACGAAGAATATATAAAGTGTGAGACAGATGGTCACAATATTTTAGACAACACATACATAGATCCATATATACATGTATGTGTATATATATAGAGACACTTGAGAGAGTCTTAAGTAAACGCCGGTGTGAAATGTTGAATATGTCGTTCACACACAAGATTGGACTTTGTTTACAGAGCCAAACAGTCAAATCCTCTTCCATCCACTTTTCCGTGGAGAATCTTTTTATATTTCACGTCCAGTTCCATCGTCTTCCCGTGTTGTCCTCCGTCCTTTCAAGCTGAATAAAGTTACCTTTTTCATCTCTTCTTCCTTCGAGAATAGACGCGATCAAAATTTGCATCTTTTGTTGGTTTTTACGGGGGTTTCAATCCGTCAGTTCCTCTTGGACAGTCACTTTTATTGAAGCGTTGATTTCTCTTTAGTGTACATCACAGGTCTGCTAATACCATCCGACCAAAAATACTCTTCCTTTTTATTCTCTATCCTCCTTCATCTCTACATTTCTACATATATGTACTTATAGTCAATACTCAATAATATATTTCCATATACCACACAATTCTGAAAGAATGAACTTTAGGGACCACGTAGACACACACGATCAGGCTTTGATGACATTGCTGTGTGTTCCTCTCTCTCTCTCTCTTTCGTCTACAACTTTTCTTTTAGAAACCTCTTTTCCGGGAAGAAATATGATTTGTAAGAATAAACGTGGGGGTTTCCTGAGTTCCTCATCTTACATCTGTCTACACTGCATTCTCTATTTTTCTTAGGATGACTGATGCCACACACACTACACTCCTCTATGTATCTCTACATATAGTGTAGGTGGTTCGTTGATGTATTTTTCATGCGATGATTTCTATTCTTCCGACTTTTTGAAACACTGGCTCCTTCACAACATTACGTAGGATTTCCAAAACAAAATCTCTCAATTCATCATACTTTTATCTCTGTCAGGTTTCCTATTTACAGTTCAACAACATGGTTTTAAATCATATCACATTCACACAGGGCCATATACAAAGTAATGCAAGCCGCGTCTAATGCCCTGCCATATAAATGCCACTTCTTTCACAGGGCTGCGTGATATCAACCTCTCCATCTTATTCTCTCTCTCTCTCCTTGAGAAGATGAAGCAGGTAGCTCTCTATCATTTAGACAATCATCGTTTCATCGCCCTTCTTCATAAGCATCTCTCTCGCCAGTTGAGTAACGCTCATTTTTATTTTGACATCGAATATATCTTTCTGTTTGTTTTACGCCCACAACTTTAATACAATTTAAAACAAAACCCATAAGAATTACTCTCAAAAGCAGAACAGAAAAATAAACTACCGACAGCCGACGGTTTAATTTATTTAATGGGAATAAGTGTATATCTTTATAATGTCTGTATAATTATTTCATAGAGGTGATCCGGTTTTTAACAATTGAAAAGTTTAATTAGCTTGACTATATTCAGATAACCAAAGCTATAAATGATAAGACAATACCTGTTAGTAAACTGTGAGTACATGATTTTATTCTTTTAAAGATCATTTACTTCTGTGGACTACGGGAATTCGTGGCTTTAGAATTGCATCCAAACAGCAGTAATCCAGATAGGTGCCTGATAACAGAAAGAGATAGTTCAAATAAAACGAGAGATTTTATTGAAGACAAACGGAGTTTTGGCAGGAATTCATGCAGACTTCATTTATTCGTATATAAAATAAAATAAACTGACCACACGAAAGATTATTAGTTAATACATGAATTACGGGATGAATCCTAGTCCGATTAAAACATATATGAACGAGCACCATGAGAAATGATTCCAGGTAGAGATTTTAGATTTAGTGAGCGAGTTGAGTTAATATTCAACAAAGGGTGTATAGTAAAGGGAGGACAGGAGAAATAATAAAATTGTGTTTGCAAGCAATAATAATGATATGATGAGACCGATGAACGGCATATGTGAAATAAATGTTGAATGTGCGGGCATCCTTGTGTGTGTGTGTGTGTGTGTGTACAAAGACATAATGCAGATGAAGTGCCAAATCAAAGAGGAAAAGGTGTTGGTGTTTGATTGTTGCATGAGAACAAGCATTAGGCAACTAGGTGGGATCACCTCATTAGTACGACTGAAACTAATGCATTTAAAGGTGCGAGAGAGGGATGTGTCTTCCATTATACGGTTAAATTAGTATCATCATGCAGCAGAGAATGTTTGCTCAGCACATCTCATCATCCTCGTCATATCATCAGACTAATATCATCATGAGGCCTAGTAGCATTGTACTATGACTGGATTTTGATGAAAAGGAGGAAAAGAAAAAGGAGAGGTTAGTATATGTATGCATGACTGTTCCACGATGAGAAATTGCCGTTCACCATTGACTGACTTCGATAATTTGTGTGCAGCTTATTTGTGTTTTGTAATGTGTCGTTGGGAGTTAGCATTAATATTATAATAGAACTTAGTGACGCGTCACAAGAGGCACGTTCCATCAACTTGTTTTATAAACTCTCTCTCGATTTCACGGCTCGATCCCTCTCCTGTACTAATAACTACTATACACGACCCAAACTTGCTCCATATCTTTAAATCCTCTCTAATTCATATTTTTACTTTTACCTTGCCCTCCTCCACCTTTTCGCTCAGTTGCCCGTCGATATCTTCTCATTAATACACACACACTACATCTGAATAATTACACTCGCTCCACGCGCACTATATCCTACTACTTCCTTATTATTACAAATATATATATATATATATGAACATAAATGTTCTTTGTATCTCAACAGGATCAACTGTAAAATTGCCCCTCAATCCTTTCATTATTATTTTGGCAATGCTCATCACACTCACATACACATACACACCTACTTTCATGTTGAACCAATCTAATTAATGACATTAACCTCTTCATTCTACAATATATCTTCGATTTTATGCTTTGTAATTGGATATGCCGCAAATAAATTCACACTTCAATGTGGTTCACACTCACTGAGAAAACAATGTGAACATTAAACAAGTCTCTGATTTAATTCATTCCTACACATGACCTGACTTGATGAGATGTTAATTAGCACAGAGTTTGATGCGCAAAAGATGAAATCTACCAAATTTGACCCGCTGAATGAGTAAATCTATATGAAATGATGAATCGGCATAATATATCTGTGCTCTCAGGAGAAATAATAAATTGTTCCAACTAGGAATTTAAATGATGAGTATGAAAGACACATTTGTGTATTTTTGTTGCATTATCAAAAGAGATGAGACAGGGTGGAATATTGCATGCAGTGATTGTGAAAAGTTTATCTAAACGTAAACGAGAAGGAGAGGGGAAGAAAGTTGTGTCAATTCTGTTGATAGAAGTCATGCATTTTGTTCTGTATTTGATGCATTTTTTACTGATGCAATAAATATGCGAGAGAAAAAAGACGGAGAGGTGGAAAGAGTTGCAGATTCATGCGTTTCTCTCCTCATGTGACATGACTTTTCCGATAACAATGCTGAAACAGCAATAGACAAAGATCCTGTCAAATTGAACTCTCTGGCAACTGGAGGATCTCCATTTACTCCTCGTAGGACATTTTATCGGGTTCTTGTACACTTTCTCTCCAACGATATTCACCCTACCAATCGACCACTCAAATGGAGAAGCAGCAGTCCATCTTCTCTGTTTTCAATTTCGACACGTTTTTCATACGAGATATTCATTTTGGAAAAGTTTCTACAACCATTCATCAGTTCATTTTGGGCTCACAGTGGATATCAGATGGATATCAAATGCACATCATCAGACATTCAAGCTGATGTGAAGAAGGATAAAAAACATGACATGAATTCGAATTCAAAATTCTCTTAAGGCAACCACACACGTGACCCGATACGTGCGTGTATGTATACCTTTCGGAATTCTCTAACTTCCGTAACCCAAGGCAAATATGTACAAAAACTGGCAAACTGTTTTACACAAAATCTCAAGACAAACTGATTATATAAGTTCATGTTGTAGCGTGGTGGTGGCGATGGGAAAACACAAGTGATGATATTTCGTGTTGACACCGTAAGAAAAGGCTTTGTAAGATGCAAACTCTTCCTGAAGGGTCACAAGTCATACCCGGTGGAAAGGAAACCGGAACGAGATGTTTTCCTTCATGATGAAGGGGAACAACGAGAGACACAGCAAGAGGAAGAATGCATATATATATCATCAGTAAATGCTCTCTGTGTTATTGAAACAGAGAATGTCATGCTTTTGTCCTGGTACTGCATTGTTTACAACATACCTATCCCCATGACATTTACTTGATATGTCATGCTGACCATTAGCAAAGTTACAGAGTCATTTAGCACTGTTAATGACGGTTCTAAGCTGTACGCGATCATATTTGTGTATCAAATTTGAGTCACAAAGGTGGCTTGGTATTTCTTTCTTCGAGTGGAAGTGTAATCCTGACCCGGATCCGGTTGTGACCTTTCAAGCATTTTCGATATCCTAAGCCCTCTTCTAATATGACAATGCTGGAATCCATTTACCAAGTGTCACCTTCTCCAACTTCATCACAACGCGTTCTCGGTCTCGTCTTTTCCATTTAAACTTTATCTTCTCCTCCAGTCGTACATTCCCGTACAAACTTCCATTCATTCATCCGTTGTTGATCTGCTGTTAGCCCAGGAATCTATTTGATAGTTGTTTTTTTAATATCTTAAAATTAAACTCCTTCGTTCAGTCTCAAGTTCTGTTCAAGTTGGCCCACATTTTAAGCACTTTTGTTTTTACAAATGCCCTCTCATTCATTTCCGCCGGCATGAATATCTGAATAAGCTGCGTGCTAAAAAGAACTACCGCTGGTTGCTCATAGAAAACTTTCCATCCGAGCACCATCTTCCTCTCTCTGCATTCACAGACATTTGTCACGTCCTAGTGTTTAATTACTAGGAAACTCTGGTGAAGCTCTGATTATGACAAACGAGAGAAAAAGCAAACATTAGAAAGGTACAAATAGGTTGTTTGTTGGTAAGCCATTGGCTGTAGTTACTATACGTGCATCTCATGTAGGAAAAGATTTAGGGAGAGAGAGCAGAGCTCAGTGTCATTCCTCTTAATCTTTCTAATTCATTTCCATCAAACATGATGATGACGATGACACACCATCCACTCACGCACGGAAAGATCGCGAGGTGTTAGATTGCGGTGCCAATGAAAGCATAAATGTGGTTGTCTTGTTGTGCAATAACACTTTGATGATATCGCCAGATAAAGATAGGAAAAAGAACCAAAATTAGCTTCTTGAGGCTTTCAGAAAGTATTTCTTGAGAGATGCCAAGCGAATGATGCGCAGCTGCTTACAAAGCATGCATGATTACCGTCATCCTATTTTCTGCGATCCTCATTTGAGCGTAAAACATATAAAATACTTGTGAACTGCTAAACAAAGTGGGGTTTGTCAATATCTCTCCACACACAACTACAAGTGGAGTTTCTTCAAGTTGACAAGCATGAGTTCTTTGATTTCCCACCCTATAAGTGGAAATGCGGTGGAAATGTGTATTTTTGACAGCAAATGGTCTGTGCTAACTACCATTTCTTTCCAATTGTGGTCAGATTAAACACTCATTCCGTGCGAATATTGAATGCATTGACATTTTTGGGAAAACAAGTCGCACAAAATTGCCCATGTAATTACTTCTGTGATCTGTGTGTGTGAGAGAGAGAGAACTGTCAAAAATATTATATATGTAGATTTAAGAGATTTATCTGTTTGATGTACAATATCAATCCTACGAGGATGATTTCCACAAATGATATTGGTTTTGCATTGATTGACATGGTGGCATATCAAGCGTTAAAATTTTCCTTGTCTTTATTTATTGCATCCATTATTTTTATTCACTCACTCACTTCTAAAAAAATAATAAAGTATAAAGTGTTAAAACAATAAAACATAATAATATATTGTGAGTAGTCCCCGTCGCGTACACTTGTGGATCCCAGTCCTCGGTTTAGTTTCAATCACCTTTCATTTCTTCATACATTGAGTCAGTTAGGTCCCTTCCTTATTTCAATACAACAAACGGTTGCACTTCCGACGAAGAAGTGTGAGTATCGACTAAATCAGAGTTCCCACAGTTAATTGAATTTAAAAGTGTATGATCAATGAAATTTATATAGCCTCTATTGTAAATGGTCATTTGAATCTCCTGGAAAGTCATAACATGAGAAATGAAACGCCATCATGTCACTCAAATATTATATTACACATAACCGTAGTAGCATCCTACACAACATGATGATACTTGAGACAGATAGAACACGAACGACTTGCTTCACTGCAATGCTGCTGACTAGAGTTTATGTATCACCTCTGGTGGTGATACTTTATATGTTGTGTAGTGTCAAATGAGACTATTTGAACATGCATAAATATCCAAGATTATTAGTTTATAATGACCGTGTATATAATTCTATTTAATGACACATACATGACTTTAAATTTGTAGACGGGAATAACACACACACATTCAATTTAACGTGTAAGATGTGGTGTTATTTATGTTTATTCTTGTCATTTAAATTCTAGACCGGAAGAACGTGTTTGATGAGGTTTTGAAAGAAGCTGGAAAAGTGCATCTGTGGTATGCGTAGAATAATGTCAATAGGGTTCCGTGAGAACTACAGAAGAAAATGTCCATTTGAGAAATGAACTTGAAATTAAAGAATGAATAAGACAAGACCCGAGTAGTGAGACATGAACAACTACTTCCAACAAGTTTGTCTCACTGAACTCACTGTGAATTACATTTTCCCAGAGTGGAAGAAACCAGACACCGGAAAATAGTCCCTAAACACAGAGAGTGTGGACAATTTACTCTGTAGTTGTGTCTGTTTATGTGTCTGTTACCCGTATATAACTTTCAAAACAACTCTATCCTGTTATTATGAGGATGTCCCAAGAAATGTGAGTTACTCGGAGCATTTCCGTTTCCTACCCACACTCTCTCACAACTTCAGTTCCCTTTCTCATAACATACATAAATACATTTATGTCTATTGCGTGTATATATAGAGATAGCTTGTTGTGGGATTCTGAGAGAGAAAGAGCTACAAGTTGTTAGGTTTATTACAGTTGTACACTCTTTACAGTGTATATATATATATGTACACGGGAAGATGGAAGTCTGGAAGTCGTGTGGGCCAGGAATTTGAGGGTATACATTTAAACTCATCTTCTATACTGCACACAGAGACATGCAGTGTGTCCCATCAGGGAGGAATGGAATAAATGCGTGGATAGATGGTTCATAAAGATGGAGGATTATGACTGGAAAGATGGTTATACCCTCATCAATAACAATCATGCATGTACAAACGGGTAAATGGATAGCAAGTTATTGGTAGAGGATACATACAGATTTCGAAACAGAAATGCGACAAAGAAAGTGTATAGCTCTTTCAGGTAGAAGTGTAGTATTGTTTTAAATCGAAAAAGTGATATATATCTTTGTGGGAATGATCTCCTTGTCAATGGTTCGTGGTGGTGAAAGGGGTAAAAGGAGCAGCAGCACAAGCAAAAGCAAGTTATTTTCTCCAAGTCTCTCGCGGGTTCTTTCTCTCATTTCGGTATTGTACAGAGATTGTCGTCGGTCTTGTTCTATCGGTTGGGCCTCAAATGGGCGTCGAACTGGGATCTTATGAGCTAATAAATTTTGCGACAGTTGTCGTTACGAGTTTAAGTAATTTCCAAAACCCATTTTCAATGCCTTCTCGGCTACAAACCGTTGTGTCACTGACAGAGAAATATTTTGATTTATGATAATGTTCAATTTTACCATTTTTGTATATATCTGACTATGTTGTAAAAGAACACTACCCATTAGCACTTTGGATCATCATTTACCATTCAGGTAGATTCGTTTCTTCGTCCCACACGTCTCCCAAATACTCAAATACTATTTTTATACTATTTTTACATCCTCAGCAAATCCTTAGACTTTTTAATAATACTACTTTGCAGGCCTGCACTACGGAACCACACACAGTTCTTGCAGACCCGACGGAAATACTATGTTATATTGACTCAGGTGGATATATTTATTGCATCGATGTACAATGAGAAGAATAGAAGAGCAGTGTAGTGATTGATCCAAACAAAAACAGACCACACTTATATCGTCATATCATATACCTATATGTATACACTATATATATACATATATACTCCTGCCGTACACATAGACGCAAGAATAAAGTGTGATTCAGTACATACACACGGGTCCCCATTGTTGGATGCTGGGTGCGTCTTACACACGAGTCGAGAGATATCGCATACGGTATTCTTGAGAGATAGTGGCTCATTGAAATAAGTTGAGATGTAAGAAAAACTTTTGAAAGCTGAATCATCCAAAAAATAACCTCTTTTATACCCCATTCTACATAAACCTCTCCTACTCTTCTATAATGTGTTCGTCGTGAACTTTTGAGTAGTAGACTGTTTAAGTTGATCCCAGAAAAAGCAAAGCTTTTTAAATCTGAGCAGCTTTGAGGATTCTTCTGTCTCGTTTCTTCGCCAATTTATGCCAGAAGAATAGATGAAGCACTTCAAAGAACTTTGTATCCATATAGTAGCCTACATTAGAGTTGCGACCCATTTCATCTTTCTCTTAACTCTTGCTTCTTGCATTAGCCACGACTGTAGAACTGTCAGTGTGTCCTGAGTCATGGGGGATATGCACACACTGAACGTCATAGCACATACTGCTGCTTTTCCAGAGACTACTTTCGCACTGTCATTAGAGCCTACCGCAGCACACGGACAACCGAGTAAGACTAACGAGTCGATTTCGCTAAAATGTTTGACATAATGACTTGACAAGCCCAAAGTTGTGCCCACCTGAGGATTTCTCCCAGGTTTCCGGCTGGGAACGAGAGGTTTACTCTGTCTCTTAAGTTTCTTCCTATTCTAATGGATCCTATTTATTTATGCAGATGGTAAGTGGTTTATAGAGAAATATTATTCCGGAGAGAGAGTGAAAGAAAGAATAAAACCATATACATTCACAAGAAGGTATTTGATTTTGAGAGGAAGTGAATTCATCGTATTGAGAGAGAGGTGCATGGAACTCGTTTCCTGAAGTAAAAATGAAGTTTTGCTTCATCTCTTTTAGGCGTAAGAAGACGCGGTCTTCAAAAGAGAGAGAGAGAGAGAGTTCCAAATCCGTTGAAACATCCGCTATTACACGAAAGTCGATCAAAGTTTCTCGCTTCAAGTCGACAGTCCTACACACACAACTTGAGTATTATTATGCTATTTGTGTGTGTATTCGAACAGAGAGATGGAGAAAGAAGCAAAAGCAGCTAAAGCTCCGTGTATATATACATATATGTGTGTGTATCCTCTTTTTAAAATATCGTTCTCCCTTTCGAGTGTTTCACAAAATAAACTCTATATCTTCTTTTCCACGCCATAAAATTCTAGAAGAATGGCTGCAATAAGACAATTGTACTAAATTTGATTACAGATTATGCCCATATATATTGCGAGAGAGGTTAAAGGGAAATGTCTCCAAAATAAATGCAACTGTTGCAAGTCTGATCTACAACTTAGTTTACTTGGATACAAAGACTTAAGAAAGAGAGCCTTCTTCTTCGAGGAGGCTCCATCCATCTTTTCAGCCTAGTCACTTCTTGCTTAACATCCACTCCTTTCTCTGTCTCAATTCTTATTTCATTCCGGAAACTCTGATCTGATCGCCTCCTTCGCCTGTACACAAATTTGCTTTATTCATGAGCGGAAGTTCACTTTCATTTCCACAGATTTACTCTCACCTGTTTTCTTCCTATGGAATTTCATTCTGTCTCTCTCTATTTTATTGTTTTCTCTAGCTACATGACACCTCCTCCTACAATAATAGCACCCACTTTGTACAGAGGTACCTTGAACAATAAACACATTTTCTTCACGAAAACAAAATGAAACACATCTTTTAGAATAATGCTAAATGAATCAGAAATATGAGATTTATATTCGTAAGCACATTCCTTTTCCTTTAAATTGAAATGATATTTCTTTCGAGATGTTTTATGCATTCTCTTGTATTCAATTTCACCCAGTCATTATTTATCTCGTTATATGAGAAACCACACACACAAAGTTTGTTTTTAATTCGTTAGATGAGCAAATTAAAGAACGAAAGCTCTCTCTCTATCATTCTATTATTATGTATTAGCTTAAAATTCATCTTGAATGTTGCCTGTGTGGATGAAAATTATAAAAAATGAAATAAGTGGTTGCAATGAAATGTATGTTGTTTTAAGAAGTCTTAAACTAACAACTAAACACCGTTTATGATCGCTTTAAGAAGCTTATAGGAGAGTTGAGAGTGCGAGTTCATCTTTCGTCATGTAAACGAGAGACTCACTCATTATATTATCTGAGTACACGAGTGTGTATGTGTGAAACATGAGGTACACATGGACAGGAGTCTATGACATCATGCAATGCATCCAAGCAAGGTTAAGGAGTTTAGACTTATCAGAATTATTATGTGTGGTTAGGTAAATGCAAATGATGATGAGGAATGTCTAGAGTCATAAAGAACACAATATATTTATGTATGGTTAATGTTTTACTTTTAGTTGAGGATGAATGTTGACAAATGTCGATTATTCCTCTCGTTTGCATGTTCAAGGCGACACCTCCGAGTCACTGGGCTTTTAATACCTTCCTCATCCTTTCAACCATTCATCTATAACGCTCAATACAATTTTGTGGTTGAATTGAAATTCATGCGATTTAAGAACTCAAAATGTATCACTCAATTGACTTTGCCATCCACCGTGGGAGACGAGAATAAGTCGGGGACAAAGTTCTCCTTGCATTATTGGGTGTGAATTATTGACACTCATTTGGAAGAATATAGTGTGAATAGTTGATCGCAGTACAAATGCTCTTAAACTTGAAAGTGGCTGACTTTCTGAAATGTGATACATACTTGCAATTGGAGATAAATTATAGTTCAAATTTGAATTGGTCAACTCAATTTTTTGTCTCAGTTCTTTATTCGGACAATTCGCTTGAGACACGCTGCTTCAGAAATTACAGGTAAAGTTTTCATTTCATTCTGTATTTTTGAGTTATATGTTCGAGCATTTACACATTATTAGAGAAGGTGGAAGACACAAAAAAGACAATCTTATTGGCGTTGTAGCTACAAATGATTTTGAAAGACGAAGAAAGTGACGAGAGTGGTGAATTTAGAAAGTGTAGAAATTCAAGGGGAAATTTAGACTGTGTGAAATTTGACAGTGAAAATAATAGTACGGCAGGGAAGACACAAAAAGAAAAGAACTGGGTGGGATTAGGAATTAGGACTGGTTTTGTGATACGAGAGAGACTCTCTTTTCGTCTTCCTTTCCTCGTGTCAAGTCTCCCTCAAATTAAGCAAGCCAAAATGACGAAAAAGCTGTTGGCGACGTGTAATCGAGAGATAAGGGACTTCGAAATCCCTTCTATGCTCAAACCTTCTTCATTTGGATGTTTATCCGCTCATTTTTTCTTCGTTATTTCCTGTGCTCAGATTGGAGATTGACTGTGATACTACAAATGGATATTTCTCAAATCTGCTCCTCTGTGTAGTCCCCAAAGTCTCATTTTATTCTCGAAAAGGAAACCCTTTCCTTATTCTTGTTCTCTCTCAGACTATCATCATCAGGAGCAGTAGATATTTTCGCCAACTGAAGTGAGAAACAAACGAAATTATACTGACTTTAAAATATCATATCCGATTTTGAAAATCTTTCCTTTCTGCTCTTGGGAATAAAACTCGTAATTCACCCATCGAAATGGCGAGACTATAACTGATGATGATGGGTGTTCATGTTCACTGAGAGAGAAAGGTACTGCTGCTAAAGAGGGACAGTGAGAAAGTGACACGAATATTTATACAAGCTGGTGTGTGATATTGAGGAGAAACTGCGAGAGAGGAAGTCTCATCTCATGTATGCGGAATAATCTTGTTGATACTAAAAGATTGGCTCTAATTAACGTAATGGGATTGTTAGTACCAGTCGTATATGCATTTAAAAGGCCGAGTGAAGCGGCAGTTGGGAGAGTTTTAACAACAGAACAGTAAAGTAATAATATTGAGAACAGGAAGGCTAATAAAATAGTTTGATTGTGTATGTGGATGTGTCAAAAAGTTTCATGTTATGGGCCAAGTTTGTAGAAAAGTTGGATTGGTTCGGTTGTGTGTAAAGCAGCAAGAGCTTATGCTGGATGGGAGTGGAAATCAGAGAGTGGTCAATGTCCATTGAGCTGGAGAGAGACAGTCAATAAAACGAGACGTACAAATAGCCGAGGAGAAGGGTACTTGAAACCTTTTATCTAAATAAGACAAGTATATCATATCTCAGGAAATGTGCTGATCCTTCTGAAGAAAATGCTGTCCAGTCAGGAGTAACGGTAATACAAGAAGCCAACACGATGGGTATCATCGAAAGAACAAGGAGAGGAGCGTTACGTATTATTGGCATTACAAATAGTTGCTCATGGCTAAAATGTCCTTCTTATTGGCTCGCCTTTCTCCCGATGAGATGATATGGACTCTTTCCTCTGTGCTGAACCCATTCCGCCTCTCCTTTATTATTGCTATATACACGTTCCGTAGGTACACAATTGCAATGCTAAGCTAAAATTATGTGCTGAATGGGGGCATCTTTTTGTGGGAACAATGCAAAGTAAGAAGAGAAGGTAGAAGAGGCAGAAATGAAAAAGCAGGAAAGGGTTTAAGAAATTGTGGAGGCAGGAAAGGAGAGAAAGACTGTCGGGAGAGAGAAAGCATAAAAGGTCCATCCTGTTGTCGTAAAAGCTTTGTACCGCAGTGATTCAGGGGCAAGGAGATGATTCCTTGGCTGAATATCCATTTCCGATGACTAATATTTGAGTGGTATTCGTTAATTTCTTTGAAAACAATTGTATCTGAAATATTGCGAAGGATGAATGGAAGGAAGCTGATATATAGGACCAAATCATTTGCCCTGCATATAAAAAGGTATTGTGATGTCCCTCTTGGCTTTCCCATAACATTCTCATTTCCAGGATTGCGATGATAAATGCAATATCCGTTGCTCCTTCTTCTTCTAACAGAACAGAAACTCTCTCGAAAAGCATCCACCAGCAACTTACCCACAATCACATTCGCCACCACCACCCTAACTACCATCATCATCATCTTCTTCTTCTAACTATATACATAAGACTCTGTGTTTCTTTCTCTTCGTTTTAAATCACTGGCAGCAAAAGCAGCAGCAGCAGCAGCATCAGTAGTACTAGTGGTGGGACAACTAAAGTTAGCTCCTTGCTTATTGGAATGGATCAAAAGGGAATGTTTTGTATGAGAGCTACTCCTCGTCGTGGTTTGATACTCTGTAGAGAAAGAAAAGAAAATTTATCCCTTTCGTGGCGTTGGACTTGGCCACATAATTGTATTATGCACAAGATTTGCCATCCATAATAGTCCTTTGGAACGGGTTAAGAATTTCTCCCTTTAGTACATCCTTCAGTCGCAATAATCCTCAGACACGATATAATGTATATAAGAACCTTCCCTTGTTTTACGCCTAACTCACAAGAAGTCTTTGCTGCTGCTGAGTTAAGACCCAATTCCTCTCTCTCTGTGCTTTCTCTCCTCTATAAAATAATCATAATAAGTGGCTAGAAGAACAGTCACGAGAGTATCTCCTGTTGTATATATATCCCAGCCTCTCCTCTTCTTCCCTTTCATCATCAATTAAGGCTTCTTTGGCTCATGACTCCTAAGTGTGCATTTTATGACTTTATCTATTCTTGTTTCCTTACCGTAAAACCCACCAAAACAAATTCCTTTATTTCGTGTTAAACTCATGTCAATCTACACCGAGGAGTACAACTTCAACTTTTAGTAAAAGAACCAACGAGTACGACGTGGCCTTTATACATTACCTCTGTTTGTAGTCTCATTTTAAAAACTGTTCGCAGAGAAAAGACATCCATGTATACACATACAACCTCGTTGTGTCTGCTCCTTATTGCTCCTAGTTTTTTAATGTGTGTAAGAAAAGTTTTTCCACGGGAGAAATTAATGAGAGAAATGTAGACTAGGTGGAAGACACACTCTTTGTGAGGGGCAGGTATATATATGTATACACACTCACTAGGAGAAGTTTTCTTCCGAACTTCATCAGTGTCTCGTGGGATATATATGTATATACAGCCACTTATACATATAAAACTATGTTCTGGTTATGTTCTGGTTGCTTCTTGCTATTCATTTTATGGTGCTTATCAATGCAGATAGTACAATAAGAATAGGGCTGAAAATAATTGTTGCACGAGAGGAGCATACAAATAGATGAGGCAGGGTTGAATGAGAAAGCGTGTGTGTGTGCTGTGCAGATGCAAAAATTCCATGCACATCCTCCGACCCAATTTGACTCGGAAGGAAGAAGAGTGTCATGCATTCTGTGTGATTTTAATGGAATATGACAAAGATGGGGGCTATAAAATTAATTGTGGCCAAGATAGGAGACACACACACACATACACATACATTTCTCTAGCTGATACTCTTCTTGTGAGCTCTCTCTCCTCTCCTTGCCTTATTATTCCTTCAGTCCAAAGAGGAAAAGTCATAAAAGTTTTTGGGATGTGCCCGAGTCATTTCCCGTGTCAGGCTTGCAAACCTTTCTCGGACGACAGCTTTATGAAGATCATATGTTACTACCGTCCAAAGAGTCTTTCTTCCGATTGTTATGGCTTTCCTTCTGTCTGCCAAAAGTCCTTCTCTTCCATTCTCTATATATACATATAAGAATAGAAAGAAGGGATACGTTATTCTCTCTGTCTCATCATCATCATCATCATCATCATCATCGTACTCGTCGTCGTCATCAGGCATGTTGACTTAAAATTTGAATACCTTTATTCCACCATGCACACCTTCCTCTATTCCTCATTGACAGCCAAGTCTCTTTTTGTCATTTTATGTTCTCTATAAAAGTTGAAACTAATGGCCGTGTAAACATCGCGTCTTCTTAGATAAATTATGCTACTCCGTACGTACACACAACTACAATGCATGAAACTACACACATATACATATATACAGAATGAGACAGAGTCCTCTCACACCTCAAATTATTATGTTTTATTTTGATTATTTATCTACAAAACTCTCCACGACTCGCGTTGTGTTTATCCAACAGAGTGCTGTCATTTACAAAACAATTTGAAACCTTGTTAAAACAAACATCCGGGCTCTTCTCTCCAAAATCAACATTTCTTATTTATTCTCTCACCACCCTCTCGTTCTTCTTCGTATGCTTCATCATCAGTTGTTGGCATTCCACAACAATAGTTTACCATTCTCAGGGTCTTCAGCAGAAACACACAAAAATACAACTGGAATGTATACGTGTGTGTGTTGTTTATCGTGTACTTCTACTTCTTCCTCTGTTTACACAGAAATCGTTAGCCAACTTTCCATATCACGTCCTATTGGCTCCGAGGCAATAAAATTGAAAAACAATAAAGCATTCAACACGGCAAAAATGGCTTGTTTCCAACTTTGTTTGGCTTTACAACATTTATCGTCCTGCTGAAGTGAATGACAAACAGTAACTCCTTGGTGTCACCATCATCATCATCATCATGCACATACAGTTCATTTCCCAATGTTGGACTTTGTGGTTCATTAGAATTGTTATTATTTCACCCTGCTACACCTTATTGTGTTTTAATAATCTTCGTTGCATGGTAATCCACGTGCAAATGATATAGACTTTTCTCATCTTCATCACTCACGCTCACTTATTTAATCTCGAACGCACATGGTCCGTCTGCAGGTGAGCTTCTATGAATTTCCCTTTCCAAATGTTTCGACAATTCCACCATTCAATGGTAACAATATATACGTATTCTATATTCAATTGAACTACTTCACGTTCCACATTAGAAGAATTCATAATAATGGTAGCATTGTAATGGTATCTAATGTCTAATACAAAGTCTGAGTGTATAAATATAAGTAGCCGCAGTTGTCAGAGGAAAGTAGGAGCAGGAGGGTTTGAAAAAATGTCGAGTAAAATAAGGATGAGACATTAAAGGATCAAGAATAGTGAGAAGTAGTGGCAACTGCTTGAGAAGGTGCTAGATCCGCATGTAAATCAGCAAAACATCAGAGTCAAAAAGGAGCAGATGTGACATTCAACTCCGATCTAGTCATAATGACGATTCTCTTGACTTCTGCATAAGGAACCCATTCGTTACACACTTACTTACTGCATTATTCTAAATCCTCTGATCGTGCCATTTCTATTTCTTCCCCGATCTATATACTACTTGACTGAGGTGGTAGCAGCACAGTAATCATATCAACTTCGAATCTCTTTCCAAAGCACTTGCAAAGAACAGACATTATATATATATGTACCCTTTGGGGAGGTTTAGACCCTTTGAATACATCTATAGTTGAATATATATACTTCTCTCGTCTCCCATCAGCACAACTTTCAAGTGATAGTTTTGTTCTAAACAGAACTCAGGAGAGGTGTAAGTGTAGGTAGGCCGAGGCAAAGACGAACTTCACACGAGAATACGAGATGTCTCATGTATACAGAAATATAGATAGATAGTCTTCCTCAGGTACTCACGAGTAAATGTCGCATGTGCATTTTATTACAACATTCTCCCCGTGTGCTCTAAGCATCTCTGATACTCCACAAAAAGTTGTTACTTCAATCTTTATTAATTTTAATTCAACTCTTCTATATTTGACTACGAGGCAAGATGTGCATTTTAATATTGTGTGAAGAATGTACTACTACTAAAATAAATGTTATCGCTTTATACATACACATTTATCACATAAACGATGGCAGTTGTGTATGTAGAAGAATGTGTGTGTGTAATTTTATCCAGTTTCCCGGTGGTAATTGGCATATGCCAGTAAAGATTATATGTGTATATAAATATAATGCGTAGGAAATCATTCATGAAGCATCATCAGTAGAAGTTGTAAAATGAGTTTTTAAGCTAAACGGAGGAAAGTTGTGTTCTCGTGTCCCACAACTTATATGAAATGTATCCGTACAAACTTGTGAGTTGGTGAAGGACCGTCAGTAAAAGAAGATGAAGAAGCAGGGGAAAGCAGAAATTTATCTCAGCGCTGTAGATGCTCGCACATTTATTTCGTAGATTTTAGTACACAAAAGGAAGTGAGTTGAGTGGATTTAGAATAATAAAAAGGACATGAAATGTTTCATTGGAAAAATTGAGGGTCGCTTAGATGAGAGGAGTCTCATCTAGTGTTGGTGGTGGTGGTGGGTGATGCTTTTTCGGTGATCATGCAAATGAGAGCAGCGAGTGAGAGTCGAATAGAGTGTATGTATATGTGTCTGGATACTGAAGGCCGGTAGCTTTGTAATTGACTTTCTTTTAATTATTTTTCTGCCAAGAAGACAGAGAAAGAGGTCTGGGTTCTGAATGTTGATAGGCTGCAAAGACATTTGAATGTTGAGTGAATTCCAGGGAGCTTAATCTCTATATACCGATTTATTCTGTTCAACCCTGCGGAAAAATGAAGGCATTAATTGTTTCTTTTAGAAGCTTTTTGAAGTTTTGGGCTTAAATTATATGCACTGTAGGGATTAGGAGACCTGATGAAACAATTTGATCTCACTCACTCACTCTCTCTCTCTCTCATTCCTTCCTCTCTAGCTCTCTGCAAAAAGTTTCACCTCAAATGTCATATTTTGATTCAACTTCTTTCTCCATCCATTTAGACTCTTTTCATTCCGAGACTTTCTCCATCACACGAAAATAACCGTTTTTCTAAGATCTAATCTCAAACAGCCCTTCACACAATCAATGGAAAGACAGTCCAAGTATTTAACATAGCAGTAAAGTTAAATGAACCTAAATACACATCACCACCAGGAGCAGCCGAGAGAGAAATCATCAAGCTCCTTCAACAACCTTCGCTTTTCCTAAACTCCAACTTTCCTTTTTCTCATGCTGTTATGATGTTTGTGATTGATAATGAAACTTTCAAACTGGTCTTAACTTAACTATTCAAAATATTCTGGAGAAAGAAAGCGAAAACACCTTCATCTCCAATATATACACAAGGATGTTATTGACTAAAGAAGAAGAATGGTTAGGAAGACTGACTGAACTTGATAAAAAATCACCCGCAATCTGCCGAGACACTTTCTGAATTATTCTTTTATCAATTTTTTGTGTAACGAGGTATTTATGGATGAAAGGTATATATATACACACACACACACACACACAGATACATAGTTTATGATAGTTGATACATTCTTCACTATTGCTCTAGGCTATATATACACACACACAAGAAGTTTTCCCAACCCTTCTCATTGTTTTCTTCCACTATAGTTTCATATATATACGTACAGTACGTATAGAAAATTTGTCTTTTCAGTGTTGAAAACAACCCCTCCAACCAAAGACTACTATAAATGTATATGTAGACTACTGTTCGAAGTAAACAAAAATTTAGCAAGAGAATTCTGATTTACTTACAAGTAACAACCTACAGCTAATCTGAGTCTTTCCAGACAGTTAACAATAAGATCATTTTTCATGGCAGCAAATGTTCCATCATGAAGTTAAGATATGAATTGGCTCGTGGCATAAATAGAGCTACACACATCACAGTATCACACACACTCATATACAATTCGTATATAGAAGAGGAAGAAGAAGACAGCTATCTACTGTCAAAGACTCCCGTGTGTTTACCTGACAAGAGAGCTAATAATGAATGATACTGGGATTAAAAAGTCTTTCCATATAAATTAGTCTAACTCAATGGATTCATGGAGAAGAAGAAGAAGAAGAAGAAGAAGGGATGGCGATGAGAGCAAGATGCATGGACGACGGAGCACACAACTTGGTTTGAAATGAGATGAAGGGAAGCGTGAAAGAAAGAGAGCACATGTGTTATATATACGCCAGCAGAGTATTAGTCATTAGAATTTGAAGGAGTGCTTTCTCTCTTTCAATACCCTTGGCAGATCCAATAACAGAATTTCTTTCTCTAAGTTCTTGGTGATCGTCGGGTTGTGTGTGTGTGTGTGTGTAGGATGCCATACGGAATTCTGAATGAGAAAAGATGGTGTAAAGAAAATAGTGATAGGGGATCGTCAGAGATGCTTAAAGATACATATACATATATTTCAAATAAGATTTAATCAATACTCTCTTCTCAGAATGCGTATTATGATTAAAGTGATATTGTGTTGCACACGTGTGTGTGTGTGTATGTATGTTCTCTTTAAGACGGTGTGTGTGCGTTTATTAACACTTTTATAGTTATAGTGTTTCGACCACACTCGCCATTCAACCCTTTTTCATTAGACTAGTGAATTTCATTACCTGGAGCAGTACAAAAGTCAAGAAAGCAATTAAAGGTGCATGAAAATGTCTTGATTCCCGGTGGAAAGAGAGAATGGGTTTGAAAGAGATGAGAGAGAGAGATAGGAGAGACAAGAGAGGTTTGTTGGGTGGTGGGATAGAAGTTATGTAGTAGTCGTATTGGTCATATAAGAAGAGACGAGAGAGAGAGAGAGAGAGGGTGAATGAAGAGAAATATTGTTTCGTGAAATTGTTTGTGTACGGGTGGGTAAAGTGGCCTTTCTTCGCACCAAGGAAGTGGTTACCTCCTGAAGAGAACTCCCAGTTGGACTTTCCTCTTTCCCTTTGGGCGAGCAAAATGTTACTTTCAAGAATTTGTCGTTATTGAGCTGTTATTTATTTCTTCTCCTTTCCCATTGACCGACGAAGAAAATGATTCCAGGAATTTCCTTGGCCATTCATTTAAGCACAAAGAGTTTTGGACTCTATGCAAGAATGACCATAATGGACAGCAATTGTTCATTTTTGACATTTACTGAAAATTTGTACAATTTCAGCCACGTAGTTGCAGAACTTTTGAAAAAATTGAGATCGTGCCAAGGTGGAGGGGAAATTTTTCTTGACTCCCTACCCGTCCCGTATATATGCTTATGACTGTATAGATTGTATACTGCATGTAGACACATTTCGAGAATTTCAACTATCTGCTACCGATAATAATACGAATCCCATGAAGAAAATAATCTTGCATCTTCTCTTGTCCACCTATTCCAGGAGATAGAGAGAGATTCTTGATGGCATCCCTTCACACGCTCATCGCGCCCGTATATATCTCTCCTCCAACTATGAGACAATAATAATGTTCCTCAGGAAGACTTTGTGGGAGTCTTTCGTAAGTGTCTGTATGATGTTCGGTGTGTGTGGGAGAAGGAAACTAGCAGACTTGTGGTTTCCATTTAGAGGAGAGAGCGAGAGTCTCAAGTCTCATCTAGATGTGTGTTGTCAAAACTGTAATGGCCATGGAGAAAGCTGTTCCGTTAAGTTTTCTACTTTTGAGTTTGTCATCTAGCAATCCATTAGAAGTAGCTGAACAAGGTGCTTTTGCACCGTGTGGCCCGCGTTCTGTCAGAAATCCAATTTCAGCTATTACCGATCATGCATTGATGAGATGGCTAAAGCAATCCATCGAACGATCTCTCTTTCCAATAAAGACTTGGGAATATTATCACCCAGATGGATTGTCCCTAACCCTAGGGACTTAGTGGAGGGCTCAGTTTTAAATAATACTACAGGCATTATAGGTCATAACATTCAGGAAGTGCTGCATTGACCGACCTCCTCAATGTCCACCCGTAATGGGTCTCTCTAAGCTTTTCAATGTTCTTCGTGGACCTCAAACTGCTCACTCAGCACAACATGAGGCGCTCTCCCTTTCCTTTCTCTACGCAACATGTTATTCTACCTTTATACTCTCTCATCCCCAATTACAATCCCGTCTCTCGATTCCACTTTTAAATCCTCAGAGAACGGCTCAATCTCAGCAAGATGACCTCTGTCTTGTTAGCATCATCGTCGTTGAAATCTTAGATTAAATCCCATTTATGAAGCTCCGAGATCCTCTTTATGGAACTCCACTCAAACTGCTGTATCTGCATTATCTGCTTACCTCCACGATTATGACACTTCAATTGAAATGTGCTCTAAGCTACCCTACCGAAACTTATATATCCTTACCCCATCAGCTCAAAGCATATAAACGCAAGGCATATAGTTAATACGTTTATCGCTACCTTTCTATCAAAACAAAAAACACATTTCTTCATACACAAGAGTTGTGTCTGCTCAAACTAGCTCCAAAATATATTCCACATTTCTCTTATTCCTTAGGCAAGAGAAAGTCAAATGATATGATCAATGTGACAAGTTCTCACTCGAGTCTCTCACTCTAGTGTATAGGATGTGGTTTGACTTAGTTTTGTTGTGCTTCCTTAAACATCGTCTCGATAGTTAAGTGAGATAGAGAGAGAGAGATGATAGAGTTGTTGAGAACAGCAAGTACAAATCTGGTGAAACGGTCTTTTGAGAAAGTTGGAACGACACAAAGTGTAGGTACGAGTCTATGTGTAGCAGCAACACTGGTGAGTTCTGTTACTCACGGGGAAGTAAATCTTATGCTAATTACTGATAATACTTCACAACAGATGTCGAAATTTCATTAGATCGTCTTGTTTTGAAGCCTGCCTCGTTGGTTTGTTATCTGAAGGGAGCGAGTTGTGCTTTTGCACCATCTTTCCTGATGAAATCAACCAGGCAATCAAACGAAACCAAACCGAATCATCATCAAGTAATGTTAGAAACTGTGCTCTTTCAACCATTTCCGTAATTATATTCATGAAGAAGACACACCGGCTGATGCTTTATGCTTTTGTCAAACACACGAACACTGTAAGCTAGTAAACCTCATGCACACACAGCCATGTTCCTCATCATCATCATCATGCACACACACCTTATATATGAAAAATTCCAAATCCTTCTTACTTAAGTCTTGTTCTTCATCTCCAGTCAACCTCTCAAGTCAAACAAAGCTGTTCAGTACACAGTCCCAACCTCATACATGACAATATCTTGATACAATCCGCTTTTCTGATCGCGACCCAACCACCGCAACTCTCTCTCTCTCTCTCTCTTTCCTTTCTCTCTCATTTAAGCATTCATTTGTTCGCATTGTTTCCATCTCCTTCAAATCCATTCTGAACTCATGCAAATAACTTTCTCCTACTACTTGTCTCCCGAAACCATTTCATCCTTAAACACCTTATCCATTCTCTACAATCATTCCACAAATTAGGTTGAAGGTTTCCACCATGTTCTTTTCAACATTAAAATTATGAAATATCCAAATACTCATATACCTACGTATTCCGTAAGAGAAAAATCAACTCCTAAAATAACTCGCTTGATACCTCGCTGCACAATTTGTTTTATCCCATACACACATTTCATCTCTCCCTTGTATTCCTTACTTCCATTCAACCTTAAAACAAAAAGCAACAAACTATCATCATCCACCATCAACACACAATTTGTCTATTTATCTTTCTACCCAGTCAGTCGTCAGTTCCATTGCTAATTTATTTGGTAACGACGACAAGCAAAGAAGAATACGACACATACACAAGCAGAACCTGCTGCCGCAGTGCGTTTTACACTTTTGACTTTTACGACACTCCTCAAAGACGTGACATTGAGTTTGTTTAAATTTTTAAGAGATGACAAAGCATAAAAAGAACATTTCTGTGGTCAGTACACAAAATGTTAATGGTGTTTGTTCCCCATGATTTTTTCCATTGAGTTTTGTTCCATGTTACCTTATCTATTGTATTCAGTCAGCATTGTGGATGTGTACTTAAGAACAACTCGAGTAAACCAACAAACTTTTCATTTGTTTGTCCACAGTTTGTGTCCTCTCCCAATTTTCAATAAACACTCCTTGTGTATTTATGCATTCACTCTGCTTAGTAATAATAAATACATTTATGTATTATCTCACACCACACAGAGGGATTCGTCGTTGTCGTCGTCATTTTTATGTCAATACCAGTAAAGTAATTATAAACCTTTATGGACACACATTAAACCATTGGTTTTTTTGTATCTCTCTCTCTCTCTATATATATGTTAAATATATATCTCTTGCACTTTTTTATCGTAGGAATGAATCATTCATGTAAAAGTATAGTGAAGTAGTAGTAAGCCTGGAAAAGAGAGAAGAGGATTTCAGTGTACAAAGGAAGCGGATGATGATGCATCCCCTGTAAGCAAAACGCAATAAAAGGATTTGGTAGAGATGCTTAAGGTTGGTAAACAACCCCTGAGAGATGCAAAGCAGGGAAAGCTGCTTTTCTGTTGTTTGTTGTGTTGGTTGGGGAAGGAAGAGGAAAGTCCTGAGTTTCGGGCAGTTCGTCGGGACTATACTCCGGGTTCTTCTTTTATTTGCGGGGGCGGATTGAGACGGGGACTTTCTGAGAAACCACTTACTTTGAGTGTATACTGGATTTAGACTAAACTGCTCCTCATGTGTATTGGGTACACAATAAAGAAGTGCACAGTGAGTGAATGGATTTCCTGTCATGTGGAAAGAATTGCAATAGAAAAGAACGAGAGTGTGTGATCTTTTCGCTACACAAGTCAAAGCAAGCAGCAAGTAGCAGTAACAACAGCAAGGTAGGCCAGCTCAAAAGGGTGGGATAACTTTGGTCCTGCCTGCTTCTTTCTTAACTAACTAAAAGTGTTTTTGATACGGAATAATATTATGAATGTGAAGGAGATCTGCCTCTCTCTCTCTCTCTCTGTGCGTCTAAAAGGGGGTTAAACACCACTGAAAAGTTGGATTCATAAGGTTTTTAACTTCTTGTTGGCAGTAGTAGTAGTGGTGGAAAGAGTTGTGAAATATGATTAGGTAGATGAGGGGGAGAGAAATCTTATTGTATACATTTGAGGTACACCCAAAAAGTAGTGACGAAGACTGCCTTATTCATTGTACATCTCCTCTCTTTCGTTTGGGTACACACACATAACTTGAGACCAGTTGAGACCTTGTGTGTGTGAGGACAGCAGAGAGTTAGTTAGCACCGCTCGAAGAGTATCGAGTGATCTGGTGCAGTTGCACAAACCTGACTCTCTAAAGCTGACAACCCTCTTCTTCTTCTTGGAACACGAGAAGAAGAATCTTCGTCAGAATTTTTGGTAAAGTGTCCCTTATTATTAGAAGAAAGAGATGCGCACTCCATAGCGTACGTGTAAGTTCATTCTATATATAGAGGAAAAGTGCACAGGGGAACTCTCGCACGACGACGACTTGTCCAGTAGCACTACCAGGAGTACTAGCAAGTAACAGTGTGAGTTCTTCTCCTATATTATACAGGACATGTGTGTGTGTGTGATCATATTATAACATAAGAGTTAAAGTCTGGTCACTCTCACACTCACTACTCACTTCTTCAGTCAGTGACTAGCTTTAATTTAGACTGATTTTTAGTCCGAGGGCTCATTCACTTTCCCGGAGATCAGTGTGTTCAGTCAAAATCTCATCGAAGAAGAAGGTCTCTCTCGTTGCTTTCTTCCCACCACCACCACCATCAACCCTTTCGCCCTGTGTACAATAACACACACATAATATAAATTGTGTGTCTAGTATTAGTAGCAGAGAGAGTGACTTGTCGGTGTGTGTGTGTGTATATATGTGAATGTTGGAGTAGTGTCCGCTACTCTGCCGTAATTTACAAGAAGAGTTTTCCTCAACTTTCTCCACACACACATAAACTACCGTGCATATCATCATAGGGGTGGGTTGATATTGTTGTTGATTTAGTTCACCTTTGCATACATAGTACACAGAGAGAGAAAGAAGAGGACCACCCCGAGTGGGTGTGGAAGGGATAGTCCTCGTGTTATATAAAACACACGATGTATATTGTAATTGGTGTGTAGCTCATTGGAAGCTGCTGTTGAAGGAAAGACGTTTTCTCGGTGCGCCTGCCTCTCTATGCGAAAGTGTGTGTGTATATGTACATGTACTACTCAGTTGTGTATCTATACTTCTTCTTAAACATTGGTGGAAGGTACAAAAAGTGTGTTGGACTCTCATCTTCTCTTTCTCCGGGTGTTTTCCACGATGGGAAAATTCTGTTGCAAGTTGAAGGAGCGCAAGCGGACGTGGATTGTGGGACGAGAAACAGGGGCACACAACTGGTATACAATCCTGCCTCCTAGTTGCTGTGTTTTCTTTTGAAGATAGTGCCGGCCAAAATACCTGTCCTGATTTTACAAATTGTCAACGAGTACTGCTACAACCCCCGCAACCCTCTCTTAGTCTCTATCTCTTGTTCTTTCTTTCTTCCTCTCTCTCTCTTTCGTCGTCGTACACAAGGTGATCTCCCCGAAATTAGGACAAAAGTCTCACACTCCTCTCAGCCATTTCATCCCTTACACATCCCAAACTGTCTCAAGCTGGACTTCTTACGCTTTCACCATCATCATCATCATCATTCCTCCTCCTCACTGAGCGATCATTTTGCTCTCAAGTTTAACAACAATACCCAAAAGTTCATTCAAAATATGTGGACTCTCACCACTGGAAATCCTTTCCAAGCATCACAAGAGGTAAGCATAGACAAGCTGGACACACATGTGTTTCTATTTGTTTTGGAAGAAACCACCATACCTAGAAGAGAACTTCCAGAGAAGTATCTTAAAATAAAAATACGTGCACACACACATGTATCTGTGTGTATCTATCTATATAGCACGGAAGAACTTTACTTTTTTCTTCTTTAATCTCTTAAATTAACGCACTTGATGGAAAGAATGTATATACTTACTTACACGATGTCTTTTGTTACTCACTTCATCGGTATGCAAGAAACGCTTGTAATTTCTGTGGAAGTTATCGTTCCGTGGACTCTTTGATTAGCCAAGTCCTTGATTAAGGCAATTTAAAGTCAGGAAATGTGTGGCTGAATTGTGTTTAGTCGTAAAGACTGTAACGAGGTAGACTTCTCCAACATTTTTAACTTGAGACTGTGTGCATACATAGAAAATCGGGACATTCCAAGAGACGAGACCAGGAAACGAGTGTATAATAATATATAGAGTTTAGAGGAAGGAAAGATTTTCTCACGGAATAAATCCCAACAGAAGCAGCAGCAGAAGAGAATGTTTAGAGTTGTTGTGTGTGTCTCAAAGTTGTTGTAAAGTAACATCCCTCCCGCATCTCTTCTCTCCTCGTGGAAATAATATCGAGAACTTGTATTTTGTATACGAGATCCCAATTCCCATCCAACTTCAACCCTCTCTTTCTTTGTCTCTCACTCTCTCTCTCGAAGGTTTAACTGAAACAGATTGATGTTTTAATTTTAAGAAGACATCGAACTATTTTTTTCCTTTACTTTGAGTTTCATATTTCTAAATAATAATAATACTACGACTACGACTAATTATTGTAGGCATAAACATAAGGGCAAGCTCTATCCTGAAAAGAATACTAATCTCTGGTTTATTGTGTACTGATATCTTTAGAGTAATTCGGACAGATTTTTTTGGTCCTCACAGTTTAGGTTGAGTATAGATATCTGAGACTATTATCGTAATCTCTTCTTTGCACCTCGTATTGTCCGATAGGACATACGTAGCAAGTATTCCAATCGTCATAAGGTTGTATAGCCAATAAAATTACCATTGTAAATATATCTAGCGCGGTGTGCAATAATAATAATATAACGGTTGATTTTTCGCCCCAATAAGGCCAGTTAAAGTTAACACGACAGTTTAGACTTGGTAAAGTGAAGTTCTGGGACGATTATTATGATACTCTCTCAATTGCTACAAGAGTATATAGAAGATGTCCACGGCTCCTAATTTCCCTGGAGTGTTGTGTGTGTCCACTCTACTCTCTCTACGTTTTCTTTCCTTAAACACAATACTTTGGGTGCAAAGATTTTGAGTCATTCAATTTATCGAATGGGAAGGGTGTGCCAAAAATCCTGTATATTCAAATGATAAGGCAAACGACACTTACACAACTGAACAAGTTACCCCATCCTCTTCGAATGTCCAGCCCCTCCTAAATCTCAATAAACTTGTATTACGATTATTACTCTCCAACATTAAACCCTTCATGCACTCCCCTCTCTCTATACGTATATATATCTATGTATATTTAGAGATACCCCTTTTCACTTCACACAGTCATTTACACATTTCACGAAAAATTGAAACTGCCTATAAGAAATAAGAAGCGGCCAATTCGTTTCAACACCAATGTCCCATACATTATTATTATCCTCCAAAACAACTTATTTTGAGCCCTCTTCATTTCACACACAAACCGTTTTTGTCCTCTTGCCTCTTCTTATGATTATTATATCCTGTGTAGTGGGCAATTCAAGGAATTCAATGTTTCCGTCAAAATAAAATTACACACGGAGGTCCAAAACTCCAGAAAAAAAGTAGGGGAACCGATCTAGTAGATGCTCTAGAAGTCTCGTATTCCCCCAAATCTAGTCAACTAGCTCGCAACTGGAGACAGAATTCTACTTTCACTCACCCCGTCGTCGTCTCCTTTCTTCGTCTCGCACGGGGAATTTGAGCCTCTCTACTAAAATTGCAACTCTGCAAATATTATCGTTGCTTCTCTCTCCAATTTACTCGCACGTTTTGTACCCTTCCTTACAAAAATAACCTAGGTACAATGTATTCAGATACTGTTGTTAGTAGAGGGGAAGTTACAATTGTATGATAAAACTAATCATTTAAATTGAATTTAACTACATGATGCGAGCAGATACATATATATATATATATATATGTATACCTACACAGCTTATATTCAGTTAGGAATGAATTAATAAGAGTGAACTAATGAAAATTAATACCCTGAGAGATTCGAAACTACACCAAAACACAGGGCTAGTAGTAGGTTGGGTGAGTTAAGTCAGAGGAAATCTACTCTGTCGCGTAAAGGAAACAACATTGTTTGTACCAATTAGCGAATAAACATAGGAAGTTCGTATGTTCTAGCGAATAGTTTAATTTTGTTAGTAACACCGGAGAAAGTCCCTCTCTCACACACAAATAGTGAGGTGGATATACGTGTGTGTGTGTGTTGAATGGGGGTGGAATGACTTTTCGCTAGAGAGAAAGTTAATCCTTGTGTAGAACTGTGAGATTCTTGGTTCTTATTGTGATTTACGTTGTTTACCTCACTATTGTCAAACGAAGAACAATTTAATCTCTTGAATAAGTAAATCTCTTGAGAATATTCGCGTGTGTGTGTGTATCTTAAATACTTTTACAAATTAGCACACTAAGAAACATGTGAAACTAAAAACAAGAGGGTAAATTATTTGTTTTTCTCTCTACTCTTTAAAAATAACAAACTTAATCATGCCACAGTTTTTTAAATCGTCACTTTGTTAATTTGACAAAGATTCTTAATGAAAGAAACGAGAGACGAGGGAGAAACTGTTTAAACTATCCTTGAAGACGGGATAAATCAAGTAAGAAAATATCTAGAGAATAAACAAAAACGAAACAGAGAGGGATGAACGGTCGACCATGTATGTGGTTGTTTATTATCAGGAAAGCTTTAATACAAGTTTTGCTGTGCAACGTGTATGTGTATGTGTGATTTTTACGAAAAATTGAAGTAAAGGAGAGGAGGAATATTAAGAGAAAAGAGTGTGTGATGATGTTGCTTGGGCAGGCCATTTGGCCTCTGTTTACTCGATTTGACAGATGAGAAACAGGGTTACATGGAGTGATATGCACACAAACATTGTCGAACAACACCCTTCGTACTTTGCCAAGAAGTTGTTATGTTTATCCTTCTGCTCATTCTCTTTCTTGCCTGTGTGTATATCTTGTCAGTAGTAAATGTAATAAGCACCACTACCAACTTTATCTTATAAATACGAATTAGTCCACTCCGGGCCAAAAGTCAGGAAGATCAGATTACCGTATATTATTTCCGACAGATGCAAGCTTATGATTTCATCACGAAATCCTTAATCAAAATGGTCTCTTAGGATAAGAAGGAATAAAGTGAGGGGAGGCTTTTAGATTGACCAAACAAACTAAGGATGCGTGTGCATTTTGTATTCAATTGACATTCAATCCTGAACAATTAGATTGTGTAACTCACAGAGGAAACTGCACAAACTGAAAAGGTCGCGATGTATGAGTGCCTATATGTCTGTGTGTTAAATCTGCCTCTTTGTGTATTTCTGAAACAACTAAACGATGTGAAGATTATTGTAAAGTGATGAACAACAAATGAGGTATCCTCCTCATTATGAGGATGTGCGAAAGCATATACTTACGAAATGTACACCACATCAATTTGTTTCTGCTGGTGGTGGTGGCATTTATGTAGTAAAAGTCACATTATCAGTCCTTCGTAGCATGTGATACATGTGTGCGTGTGTGTGCATTCAACTCAGAGAAAGCGGATTCTAAAAAGGGCGACAGGAAATTCCAAAGCGAAGGAACGAGACTAGAGAAATGCAACTTGTGTATCGCGTTCACACATCATTTGAGTGGCCGGTGTTCAGGTCATTTTTCAATGTTGTGGCTGTGTCTGCGGTGGTCATTTAGCTCGATTCCCACTTGATGAAAAGCTGTTGGTATTTTTGAACAAATGACGTGAATATATGTTAACGTAACGATGTGACTCACACTGGAATTCCACATACAAACATATAATTTCTGGTTGTGCGGTTGTAAACATAAAGCGAAGGGTATACAATAGAATTCAAGGATTTGAATTGACTGAGCACCCGAGTCTTATTGTCTGTTGTCTGTGTAGTCAGAAACGTGTTGTTTATTACACTTCCGAATATGTTGCATCGCTTAATATTCGGATATGATGATAAATTTAGTAGTTTATGTTGGGAATCATTTATTTTAGTAGTGTGTAGTGTTTGAAAGAGCGAGAGAAAGTGAATCCGTCTTGAGATCTCTTTAATGTTTCCTTACGTACACACAACATAATATAATTCACATTGACGTTATTTCACCATCGAGAGGGGAAAGCTATATATACGTATAATAATACATCTAATTTCCCTGTGCTCGTCGTTGCCTTCACCGTTTTTATATATAGTGAATATACAGAGAAAGAGAGGGGCAGTTTTTAGAAGAAACATTGTCGAAGAAAAGAAGTATACACTACTACTGAGAGTGAACCGGTAGAGATCTTCCTTGCATATATTTGGTGTTGGCAAGTCATTAATCGTGCCCAAGTATTTTGGTATGAAGGCTTGTCATACCTCCAGATGCGCCGTCTTATGTTCTCTCTCTCCTCCTCTACTTGGTAAAAATAGAGTCATCACTATGAAGTTCTTCATCATGCTCTTGCCAAAAATATACTAACGAAATACCATTCAATCTGTAGTAATCAATTTCAGAAGTAGGAGCACGTTAGATTTATCAGTTTACCCACAATAGCTATCTGTACTCCCGAGCACACATAAGAAGAACAGAAGCGTATCAATCAATGTAAAGGTTCCCTTTACATTTCTCGATTGATGGTTTCAACCAGCTTTCACTGTAGTGTGTGCATGTGTACCGTTGAAATATTTCACTGAACAACAGCCTAATACCTTGTTTTCTTGTATATATCCAGGTATACTATACACTGCTTTCTCCTGCATGCTTCATTAAGCCTCCCCTGTACAACTACACTATTGTATTAGTTACTTTTCTTGCATCATTGCATCTTCTCCTTGTACCTATTTTATATACTCTCTGTCCACATTAACTGCACTACGAGTAGTCTACATGTAGACAGAGGGATTAACGCACCACGGGAGTCATTTTAAACCTAAGTTTTTACCTATCATAAAGCTAAACAGCTTTCTCTTAACAAGAAAAAAGGGTTTCTATCTGTAAGGAGGCCACGCGTACTTACATAGAAACCTATTGTGCACTGTATATACCAGAAGAATCAGAGTCATGAATGTGTGTCCGTGAAACCTGCTGAAGTTTTATCCTTGCGAACATTTCAAAACAAGAAAGGATTTACTTGTACTTCTGCGAGTGTGACACGAATGCACGGGAGTTATTATGATGGAGCACGGAGTATATATGTGTAGATATATCAAAATGCCTTGAATAACAAAGTGGCGGTGATGATTTAATTGAAGAGAGCATTTATGAAATTTACTGTTGGTTTTTCTCTTCAATATATAAACGTAGGAAAAATTCCAGAAGTGTGTAATGAAATGGAAAAGTGTGAGACGACTGCCATAGTGCTACATAACAAACAAAGTTTGGTAAAAGACTGATAAGTAGTTGGGAAGGCATTATTAGCCTTGTTGAGCAATCAATTGGATGAGAAAGTACCGTATGGTAAGGATTTAGTGGAAAAATTACGTTTTGTTTGATTTTCTCAAATGTATGCTGTGTTAATGGAGTTTTGCCGTCGCTTTTGAATTGATTTGGATTCTCAAGAACATCTTTGCCATTTCGACTCCATTAAAAATGTTATTTGAGAGTTTTTCATTGATTTACAGATCAAGGAGCACTTTAAGTAGCTAGTTTGTACCTTGCACACAGAAAGAGCAGAGAAAGCACTGAGGCTTCCACAAGAGATTATACAACAATCTCTCTCTCTCTCTCTCTCTCTCTCTCTCTCTCTCTCTCTCCATTCTCAGTCTCATGCGACAAACTTTCTCGTAATGTGATGCACCCTCATCACTATATATATTCTTCTGCCTCTCCACCGAGAAATTCACCAATATCTTTTCTCCTTCATTTGGTTCTACCAACAAAGATGAGTTTCGAATGATGACGATGAGCCTCTTACATCTTAGACTCAAACTTCCTCACTCTCAACACTCACACACATAATATTATATACTCTTACTCAACACCCAAACAATGTCAAATGTGCACACACATGGGAATAAATGACATACCTCTCTCAAAAACACAATATGTATGAGCGAGAGAGTACGAGATAGACCAGATTACGACAACCTTTGTACCCTCACATTTGTCTTCTGTAATTATTCAGCATATGCGTCAGTTCTACCTACTCAACCTACTTGATAGGCACAAACTTCCTCCCAAATCACACACACACACAAATTCTTAATACTTTCCGTATTTTTCCTCTTTAACTCTCCCTCTTTTTTGTCTCCATTAATGAAATCTCTCGATCGTCTTCAACAAGAAAAATATATTAGAGCTAATACAGGATTAGTTTTGAGGCTATTTTCGAACTGCAATCATCTTTTTGGCAATTGGAGAAAGGTTTCTTTTAGTTTAAACTTATTTTATACAAAAATGTATTTCATTAGAGAAAAACTTGCGCTTTTTTACAAAAAGTAATTGAAAACAGCCAAATGTAAGAAATGATTCTTATTCTTCAGCTCGATTGAATTCCTAGTTGAAATGTGTTGTGATAAAGACAGAGTATGAAGGAAGGAGTGTGAGAGGAAAAAAGCCCTTTCTAACGCAGTTAATGGAGAAAGTGAATTAGAAGAACCATATGAGGCAGAAAGACGAATAGGAAATAAGTGTGAAAAAAGATGACATATGAAGAAAAAACTATATTAAAAATGTTCGAAGGGGATTTATAGAAAATTAATCAGGCAAGTTGCAATCTGCTACCGATTTATGAATCTGGAAGAATACCAGTTTGAAATATCAGAATCAATCACTTCCATATCTTCAACAGTCAAGCTCAGGAGAGAGACTGCGTTTATTCTGTCTTACCTTTTTACCCAGTGACAATAGGACATACATGGATCCTTAAGTGTAAAAGAAGCAAACCTTAATATAAAAAAGCGAATGTCATTGGGTGGCTCATACTCACTAATTAAGGGTTACAAATAAAAGCCTTCAAATGTAAACGTATAAGAAAGCAAAAGAAGCTGACTATATCCGACCTGATGAAGGTCACCTTTCCCATGAGATATTTATGTTTCCACCTGTACATATACATGAATAGTCCAAGATGAGATATCTCTAGCGATAATTCCGCGTGTGTGTCTGGCAACTCCAACAACTAATCTGCTTTAGTGTCTGGACACAATAATAACAATAATACCTAGGCTACATATTTATCCATCAGAGTAAATGGAAGATCGAGTGTACATACATATATTTGTTTACGTTAGATGAGGGAAAGTGGGATTTCTCGCATTCTGTCCCGTATGTTTGTGTGTGCCGAGAGAGATGAAGAAGATGTTTCTGTTGTTGTGTACATATTGCTTTATGGGAGGATGTTTTGTTTACTTGGATGGTAAAAGCTGTTTATCGACTCTCTGCTGAGAGATGTTGTTGTGTTATGTGTTAGGTGAATTAGATTTGACTGTGAACGATACAGAAAGCTGAGTGAGTGTGTAGTGAAATGTGAGGCATCATCCTCATCTACTAGTTATATAGGAAAACATCCATTCACCGATTGAACATTGTGTCGCTCCACATTGAGACTTGGAAGGTGTGTGCTCTTGTGTAGGGCTAAAAGAGAGTCGAACGAGGATGAGAGGTAGTAGTAACAATTTGATATGAGAATACTCATGATGAGTTATAAAAGGAGAAGTCCCTGGCGCCAGGCACATCTCAAGCTTTTGTACTGGTAAACAAGCTAACTCTCTCTCTCTCTCTCGCAAATACACTCTCGTCGTATTGATTTATTTTGTGACTGCTGCACAACAAAATATTGTGGGGAAACACGGCGCAGGCAAGTACACAGCATGTATGTTTGATGATGTGTACTGCTTTGCAACCATTCAGTATACAAGTTGATCTTGCCCTCGATACACTCATCGCTTTCTCTCTCTCTCTCTCTCACTCATTCTCTCCTTCCAATCTGTCATATGTCAATACACAACGAGTACGTGTTCCCTCACCTTTGACCATTGTATTATTATTGTCTCCGTCCGGAAAGATAACTTTAAGAGGAGCTCACACAACAAGCGGTTCACTCTCTAAAGAGTCACATCTATAAAGTCTTTAGCAAGACGACTCCTTGTGCACGTGGTGAAAGTCAGTCGACCGGTGTTTCTCTCTCTCTCTCACTCTCTTTTCTCCTTCACTGATATTTTGTATCGAATTGTCACTTCTTCCACTTCAATAAAAACTGTGTTTACTTCTCAATCATCTCAATTCGTCCAGAACTGACTGTCGCCTTCTTTTTGTATCATCATCCGTCATCATTATTATTAGTAGGACTGATAAGAAATCCATTAGTCAATCTACATATATATGTTATATACAGTGATAAACAGCAGACTTATTCACAGATTTTAATCCCACCAAACAAGTGCCATATTTTATATATATATATACTCTCGTCAAAACTGATTTACTCGCTCAAACTCCGAGAGACTACATATATGTATATACATCCAAGTAGGGCACAAAATATACTGAAACTTACAACAGGGTATATTTTGATAACATTACAATAAGCCACACGCTTAAGTCACGTAATAAGAAGACTTGTTTTAGATATTTAACAAAGGAGTTGAATGTGAACCTGCTGCTCTCTCCGGAACGGTGAAATACACACGTACAACTCTCTCTCTCTCTATTTTCTCCTGAGTATACATATCCAACGTTAAATCTTCTGAAAGACCTAATGCATGTTCCTGCAGTTTATCCTTCTGGATTCATCGAGTCCTCGGTATTTACTCTATTTATCTTTATTGTTCCTCCCTCTAATCTAATCTTCATCATCAGTATTATAACGGCATATATACATACCAGTCGAGCTTACGTCTTGAATAAGAACTCAATCTCATATACCATATCCAATTGTCTCTAATGTTATAATGCCTGTAAAATGCATTTTTCTCCCGCATCCTTTTCCTGAAGTTCAGGTGTATCATATTTCAAAAGCTCATCTGAACTCTCAGCATTTTAAATGAATTTTACAAGAAACTTTTACATGAATGCATTACCCTGTACCAAAGTAAATCTGTCGTGTGGTGTGTAACATAAGTTAAAGTTAATCTTATTATGTATGCATGGGTCAAGGAGTCTACTATATAACGTCGTTTTCCACAGGGAATTTTTTAAAGGAGCTTTGAGTTCAACGGTTTACGATGTGATATATTCAATCCCAATTTATTCCGTGTGGCTCAGTTTTTCTCGTCTTTGTCTCTCCATTGTGAGAAGTTGTCTAATATTACTTTGCTTACATTCGAGAGGAAGACAAGAAAGGGGTGTCCGTGATCGTAATTGTTTCGAGAGTCCTTTGGTTGTTTCTCTCTTAATCTACATGTATCATCAAACGCTTCATGTTTTATTCAGAGGTTACCCTTACCACAGGACATTTTGACCACATTTATGTTCGAATCTGATACATGTGTGATTTCCCTTTCCCTTCTTTCTTATTTGTCGGCAGTCACACACAAATACACTGCACACACACACAGTACAAGCAGTTTAAAGAGAGAGAGCTTTACTTTTGTGAATGTGAGACCTCAATAAGTAGACTTTTGAGGTACCCGGACTACTACACAAACCTCCTGTCATCAGCCATTCCATTTCTTTCCGAGTTAACGCATTATCCAATTCACATAAAATCCAGTTCTGAATAATTAATTGGTCTATTAAAAATTCCTATAGGCATTTTGACATTTAGTGTTTTCGGACTCCTGACCATTCCTTTAAAAAGGTTAAATTCTAAATTAGTTACATTCACTCACAATGACATTTCAGGTGATTTCTCAACTCTTTCCTGCTATTTTCATTCGGACTTACAAAATGTACTCAAGTTGCTGATTGTCATCGATGATGATGATGACAAATAAATATCACAAAAACAGTTTATTCATGACACTAATCTCTCCTATCAATTCTTTAGTTTATTTTTAGAGATCAAAACATTCACAAAATTTGTCAATCTTATTTTTCAAAAACAGAAGATGCAAGAAAACAGTCTCATGTACATTGTGTGCGTATAGGTGAACAATATACATATAGGTATATGAGTGATTGTGTGAGTGGGGCATATATGCATTATGCATTAATATTTAGTCAAATTGTTTTCATACAAGTTGACATGTGGGTTTAAAAACTTGACAACTTGAGGCAAGATATGTTTTTATCCTGAAATTGACGGCTAATTGCACATATATAGTCTTTAACCTTTTAGTGAGCCAAAGAAAGTGATCTTTGTAAACTTTTTAGAAAGGATATTTAAAAAGAAAGAATACGCGATATGAGAGGATGATCCTAACAATACCATAAGCACAAAGTACACACAACAATCTCTAACAATATAAACTTATAACTAATAACGCCAACCTGTCTATATATAT